>Ga0181533_1000010_pt1 | contig 232445 bp, 204 predicted proteins | sample PEATcosm2014_Bin_45_FD_119772 | JGI IMG/M metagenome (GOLD analysis project Ga0181533, IMG submission 119772) | Peatland microbial communities from MTU Mesocosm Facility, Houghton, MI, USA - PEATcosm2014_Bin11_60_metaG | ecosystem: Environmental > Terrestrial > Soil > Wetlands > Peat | place... | reverse complement strand
TCACAGACGGCGACAAGTTCTGGTTGACGGTAGCTAATGGAAACTTCACTTGTGGCAGCGGCGACATAGAAGCTCCGGATACTACTCTAAGGACCTCGGGGGATGTCGCAGCCCGAGTATTCACCGGCGACAAAGACGCAACCTCCGCATACATGGAAGGGTCGCTAAAGATCGACGGCAAGCTACCTGAAGCACTCAAACTACGTGGCATAATCGGCATTGTGCTCGACAAACTCCAAGGCTGATCAGCAGGCCCGTCCGGCAAGTGCAGCGCTGTCCAGCTGGTTGAGGAGAAGGCGCCGATAGAAGATCAGAACTACGTGTTTTACACGCCACGAAGCGAATTCAAGAAGACATACGACCGAAACTTCAAGGCGTTCGCCAAACTCTACGAGAATAACAAGAAGCTCTTTCGGCTGCTCAACCAAACCCGCAACGCGATTGTCGCCTAGTATGACGAGCATTCTCTGAGTACTGAGTAGTGAATGTCAAGTCCAACATATTCGACGGGTCATCACGAACCACTGGGACTGGTGGAGAAGAAACCAAACATGCGAAAAGCAGGGACGCTGTCGGCTGCTGACAAGACCGGTGCGATTACGGCCGTCACGCCGGGCTTGGTCGTCAAAGTGCTCAAGAAAGAAGGAGACAGAGTCCAAGCGGGAGAGGTGGTTCTCATACTTGAGGCAATGAAGATGCAGAACGAACTCCGCGCCAGTCAATCGGGCGTGGTGAAGCAGATAAATATCCGAGATAATAATATATATATATAATAATACTAATATATAATATATAATAATAAATATCTGAAGCGAGTCGGTAAGCAGGTAGACAGGTGCTCATGCATGGAAAAACTCGGAACGGACATGTCTACATGGGCAGAGGCACTGATGGACGGCATCGACATCGACAAGTTCATCGTGTGCACGTATATCGTGTGTTTGCCTTATGATTACGAGAACGTATTCGCCAGTATCGCCAAGGTAATCGCGGAGGAACAGTCGATTGGGACCTGGACGCACGTGCCCGCGGAAACACCCGAAGTGAGGCGCCGCTTCATCGGCAAGGTGCTTCAATGCGTCGAGATTCCGCAGTATGAGGTCATCCGCCCCGAGCGGAAGAACAGGGAACCCTTCGGCGACAAGCAAATCCCGCTCATCCCGTACCTCATGACGATCGGCTACCCGGCGGACTTGTTCAACGACGATAACTTCAGCCTCGTCTTGACGTCGATTTACGGTAACATTTCCATGGTCGGCCCCATCCGCCTTGTCAGCGTTCGCTTTGGCAAGGAGACCATGAACCGGTACAAAGGCCCGACCTTCGGCCTCGAGGGCATTTACAATAAGCTCAAGATCCCGCTTGCTCCCGACAAAGCGACGAGGCCGCTCACGATCAACATGATCAAGCCCAAGACGGGCTATACCAAGGACGTCGGCAAGAAGATCTTCTGGGAAGCAGCCATCGGTGGCGTCGACATCATCAAGGACGACGAGATGATCGCTAACTGCCCCCAGATGGACAACGCGCTGGAGGAACGTGTCCCCATGTACATGGAGATGCGTGACAAGAAGATGGCCGAAACGGGCGAGGAGACCATCTACACCGTGAACATTTCGGACCGCATGGATCGGATGTTGGAGATGTATGACAAGGTAGTTTCGATGGGTGGTAACGGGGTGATGATCAACTACATCAACTGTGGCTGGTCGTGCGTCAAGCCATTAACCGACAAAGGCAAACTGATCATGCTCGGGCACACGGACGGCGGTGGCGCCTATTACGTGTCACCCATGTCCGGTATCTCGTCCGACCTCGTGCTCGGCATCTTCCCGCGCATGCTCGGTATCGACATCCCGCTCGTCCCTGCCCCCTACGCCAAAGCCCCATACATCGTCGACCGATACCTCCAGCTCTGCAAGTCGCTCACCATGCCCCTCGGCTACGGCGACAAACAGCTCAAGGCCTGCTTGCCCTTCCCCTCCGGCGGTATCCAGACCCAGCACATTCCCCAGCTCGTTAAGGATCTCGGCCCCAACATCGGTGTCGGTACGGGCGGCGGCATCCACGCCCATCCCATGGGTACCATAGCCGGCGCCAAGGCTTTCCGCCAAGCGTTCGACGCGTGCATGGCAGGCGAGTTCGACCTCAAGAAATACGCCAAGGAGAAGAACTTGCAGGAGCTCGCCGTCTCGTTGGGCATGATGGAAATGGCTCACGATGGTCTGAAAACTATGATGAAAAAGAAATAATCCAGAATTTTTTTAATCTTTGTTTCTTGCTGTCGATGCGACGAGTTGCTACTATTCACGTGAACTGCCTTACAGCTCTTGCGTTTCTTAGGGCGCAGTCTAGTATGTGTGCGCGTACCACCATACCTCAACCAAGTTATCGCGGTTAGCACGAAGTTTGAAGAAAGCCGCTATGAGAACCTAATTCACTCGCGTAGGTCTATCGCTGCTGGATGTAGTGAACAAGACCGACTATGATCGACAGATACCCAACAGCCCGAAGTGGAATTAGAATCAAGGAGGCCCCGAAACCAAGAATGGTTAGTACGTAGGAGATAGCGAAGAAACAAAACCCCAAAGCGATCCCTAGCAGAACAGTGACTCTCTTTTTGTCATAGGCATAGACACCCAATAATACTATGACCACATCGAAAAGAAGATTCATTGCTGTTACAGGATCCAAAACACGACACGCCCCCGAGAGAGATCTGCATTCTTTTTAAAGGCTCCGTATCAAATTAGTAAGGAGTCAGGATGTTTCGCGGTTAAATCCATACCAATTGACTAACTCTCGGCTTTCTTGTCGTTGCTTACAAGGTGTTAAATGTTAAGCGTTGACACAAAGAAGGGAAGGGCTAGGTTTGGCGAACTGGTCTCAACACATCAGAGTCCACGAGGCAGGGCACGCGGTCGCCAGATACTTGCTAGGCGACCGTCCCAAACGAATCAACGTCCGCAGGCATTATCTCGGAAAGAACCACTTGCAGGGAGACACGAAGTGGTCTCTTGGACGGATCAAACTTGAACGGCCCAGAGGTCCAGAATCGTACATTTCGAAATCAGTCAAGGAAGGACTCTTCGCGACTGTCTCGGGTGGAATAGCTGAAGTTTGGTTCTTCGATCGGCCTCGCTACCACGGCTTAGATTGGAACAAGGCATTTAATTTTATGAAATCCTACGTCGGAAATCAAACACTCGCTGCCCGTTATTTTCATGAAGTTCAGTTAGAGGCCGCTGATTGGTTCGCGAAAGCTCGGTACATGAAGGCTGTGGCGGCTGTCGCTAACGCTCTCAAGAAGAAACCTGTCATGTCAGGGCGAGAAGTTGAGAAGATTATCAGACTGACAGGACTCAAGCCGGTCAAGAAGATAGCCATTCAGCCAAAGAAGGGTAAGGGCTAATGGCGCAGACCACTCTCGAATAGCTGCACAGCAATTCTTTCGGTCGTCTTCCCGTTCCTGTTTTATTCTTCTCGCGGAGTAAGTCTACAAGTGAATACTGCATAGGCGTCTGGCTGTTCTTTAGAAAACTTGGCTTGTAATGCGGCTAGTTCAATAGACCACATGCAAACACAAAAAGAAATAATGTGACTCAACTAGAGGAAGCTTACGAGTTAAGGAGCGAGCAGATATGAGGTTTCAGTTCTGGCCGCTGTTGATTGGTGCACTCGTCTTGATTTGGGGCGTCGTCACACCACGATAACCACACACACGTCAATCACAATCGCTTCAAGACTTCGCTTAGGAGAATTGCAACCACGAAGAACCCGGCGGTAGAGCCCAAGCAAGCGCCTCTCGATTCTCGTCAATGAGACCGCGTCCCTTATGTTACAGCGATTTTTCGTGTGTTCCTAGTGGAATGTGGAATAAGCCTTTCTACGCTTCTCCGCCTTTCTCGCCTTTAGAGCAGCTTCCCTTCGTCTGCGTTTCCTGTTCGTTCCGGCTCGTCTGCGCGTAGCCCAAGCTTTCTTCGCAGCTTCACTTCTCCTCTTGTTTACCATGCACTAGTCACCTCTCATATACCAGGTAGTACTGGCACTCGAATAAATCTTGGCATCTTTCCGGTCCCAACCTAGACTTTGGAGATACTCTTCAATTTCTTTGGGAGAAACTTCTGCTAGGTCAGTGGTGGTGGTGCGAGCAACGGAATTTGGGCTCTAGTTCTAAAGTGTTCACACAATGGTCAAGTACGAATTGTGATTTTTCTTCTATACGGGCTTATATGTGCCGGTAAATTTGGGCTATAATCCCCTACTTCATCTCTGAGAACCGACTTGCTATCCTGAGAACGACTTGTAATGTAAGAGAATCTCAGCTGATGTAGGCTCGATGGGATCTGTCGAAGTCGGTTATCAGCTCTGCTTGCCTCGGCTTGAATTCCAGTTGGGTTTCAGTGGGAACATGTGTGTCTACATAGCCGGGTGTACGCAACAATGTCCATGGCCCCTTTGATGCTATAGTTGAAGCTGGGTGCTCCGCGCCGAAGCTCTTCAAGGAAATATCGCAAACTAGCCGTCGTACTTCACCCTCATCAACGACGCCAAGAGAATGCAGGTACTCATGAAGAAGAATCGAGTAGACAAAGGAGTTGATGAGACCTCGGGGATGTCCGGAGGCAACTACTCGATCCAGCAGCGCACGGTTCATGACGATCTGGTTTGTTCCTAAACCGTGAAAGGCTCCAAGTTGAATCGGCAGGTCCGCCAATACAAGCATTAGGCCTGCTCTTTCCGTACCCAGATGTTCTTTCACGGATTTCCTCACTATCTCGAATATGTCCCCAAAATTCTCACTCGCTTCAAGTTCGGTCGCAAATCTTGACATTTCAGTTCCGACCGAAGATTCTCTTGCTCATGTAAAACGACTGAAGATTCGCGAACCTCGTCACACATTCGTGTAACACGTTTATCCAAACAGGGTTGAAATCCGCTGCCTCATCCGTGAAGCACGACCGCGTATTGGATTTAGTTCTTTTTCTGAAAACCTAGGGTTTTATCTCGGGCTCTCGAGAACCAAGCGCAAGTACTTCAAAGCAAAGACATCTTCACCACGTAGCCCAATAGCAAAATTCTCCTACTCAGCAGTACCTGCGCGCGGTCGCAATTTGAAGCGAGAGGCCATTGAATGTCCTTCGCCCTTAGGATTAGGCGTTCGTCGCCTGACACGTTCTTGAGCAGTCTTTTCGTGAAAGGAGCCTGAATCTAAGCGTACAAATTCGATGCGGTTTTCTCTTAGAGAATCAATCGTGTCTGCCGAGTTCTTTATGGTCTCGAGGCGGTTGCCATTCAACAGGTAGCGGATAGCGTCGTTTAGTTTCTCAATTACGTATTGTCTCGCTTCATGGAAGATAGTTGTGATCTATAGTTTCGCTCTCATCACACTATCGTTGACATTATTTTACCCGAACCCGTTTCAGCAATCTTTCCAATAAGGTCGGGCAGGATTTGGTAGCCGCATTTCACACATTTCCACGTGCCGTCAGGATACTCATGTTGACAAGGAATTCTATTACGTGATTCTTTCATCGCAATAGTTGCCATGCTAAGGTCGATCTCCAGGCTTCTTATTCAGCCAATCAACCACAGCCGCTTCTATCGCACCACTAAGGGCACCTTTCTTACCCCCGAGTCTTACAACAACTGCCAACCGGAGTCGACGCTCAACCCCGTCCGAGAGTACAATGTAAAGTCTACCCAAATCTAACACCAACTAGACATATATACTTACGGATATATAGGTATATGTGTCAATTGCGCATTGGCTTTTATGTCCTTCAGAGGTAAGGTTGAGCCAACCCTTCAGTTCCATAACCAGATCTTCGTTAACTGTCAGCTCATCGAAGAACCTTTACTTCGAAGACAGCGTAGTCAGTTCTATATACAATGTACAGACTCACCAGAAAAACAGAAGAGGCCGAAGAGTTACTTCGAATCAGAAGGTTGTTCAAGTTATCTTTCTTAGTTGTAGCGCAGATTCCGGAGGAACTAGCACGTTGAGTGCAGCGAAGCAGCGCAAGTATGTTCAAGTCGCAAGCTGCAAAGAATATGGAGACCCACACCAACACATCGAAACCGAGGACAACACATTCTGTATGGCGGTTGGGCGATGGCTTGGAAATTCTCTTGAGAAGAAAGGTGACTCAGAAAATGACGACACCCAAACAAATTAAGGATAAGTTGAGGTTGGGGGGGTACCTGACCAGTAAGGAGGATGCTTGAAGCTCAAAATCAGTCCAACTAAATTGTGCCAGATCGATTGTCACTGCAACGATCTGTTGCACTTGACACACCATTGTGCCTCTCTAGGATTTGCAGCGCCGCAACTTGTACAAGTCTTCATTGTTTGTGTTTGACTTTGTGGGATCGGGTTGAAGCCACAATACGGGCAAGGGATTTGCGCTGAATATTTTCCACATTTATTGCAAAACGACATGTTTCCAGAAGGGGAGAATCAAGGTAATATTCTTTGGTCATCATCACCAATGGATTGTTGAAAGTCGGCTGTGAGGGAATCGCGTGATTAGACACAGCTGGAGACCATTGTCGAAAACGTTCACGTGACATGTTTGCAGGAAACCAGATGCCCTAAGTGCAGTGCGACGAACGTGAAGGAGAGACTATACTGCAAATATTGTTCAAGTATCCTCGAGCCGCGCACGAATTATTGGTTGCAGGTACAGGATTTTCAGACCACTGCGGACAGAGACGCTCTTGGCCTAGTGAAATCTACAGGTGTCTTGCCGCACCTGCTAAATCAATTCTTAGGGAAACCTAGAGCGCGGAAGCAACTGGAGACAATCTCCAGAGAAGGTACTCCACTAGATCAATTCGAAAATCTGAGTACGGTGATGCGGCAATGTGCCGATGCACTCTGTCTGGAGCGCTTACCCTCATCCTATGTAATTGGTGGCACAGGACCGCCTAACGCTTTCACATTCGGGGACGATGACGCTCCAATCATCGTGATTAACGAAAGATTAGTGAACGGAATGGGACATGATGAACTGCGATGTCTGTTCGGACATGAAATGGGACACATAAAGAGCAGGCATCTGCTATATCATTCCCTCGCGGATATGCTCGCACAAGGCGTAGGAATATCAGCGTCATTCGCGGGATTCGGCTTGATCTCGACGCCCATGCGACTGGCGTTGCTTGCATGGCAGAGGGAGTCCGAATTCTCAGCCGATAGAGCCGCGCTCATAGCATCAGGCAATCCTAATCACGTTGCTTCAATGTTCGCGATACTTGGTGGCATATCGAATAGACCGATTTCAGAAAACACATCGCTTCTCGAAGGCATTGCAAAGATCTTCAGCAGTCATCCAATTCTGAACGAGAGAGTGAACGCAGTCTTTCGGTTCTCGAACTCAGAAGAATATACAAACATCGTAAAGAAGTCGAATCATCGCAGGATGCTCTCCAACGCCTTCACTCCCATCTGCCAGTTTTGCGATTCACCGAAACCAATCGAAGCCATATTCTGCCCAAAATGCAAGAAAAGCCAAGCCTAAGGGCACATCTTAAACCGTCATTAGCAGCCTGATCTCGACCTAACCTAGTAGATCGGAGAGGTTTTTCCTAAACCGACGTAACGTCCGTTGTGGCTTTAATCATCTGACGCGCAGTAGCGCGTAGTAGCAGAACTGCATGCGTTGACTGAAAATTTCTACGCATGCATTCCTCGTTGCGCGTGACGCGCGGCACACGCCTAATCGAACATGCTGAGAAAGATGAAGAAATTAAGAAAGTTGCGACAGAAATCAAGAACAAGTTCCGGAATCTGTGGGTGCATCCGGATCTCGAGGAGATCGAGGAGTATTCAAGAAACAAGGGCGTTGCTTTGTGGACAGATCCTACACTCAACATTGCCATAGCCTCGGCTTCCCTTGAGCCATTAGTGCTGACCAAGATCCTTCTGACCAAACTGTTCGTGAGTTAATCGTCGATTTCGTTTGTGTGTGCGCACCATAAGTACTACACACACCTATGAGGAAAACTCGTTACGTCAATGATGTTTCACTCGCTTTGAGTTAAGCCTGATGGATGCGCACACACCCTATTCGCCCATCCTGAGGGCATTATGCTTGCGCAACCAGGCGGCTCCAATCACAAAAAACGCGTAAGCAGGGACAGAGAGAGAACTAGGCAAGTAACAGAAAGACAAGCGAGTACAATGCGACAGCTAGCAAGGGTAATAGCCGCCTGGAGTAGTGGTGGATCCTCTTCAACTTCGCAGCGTCTCGGCGGTGATGGTAGTTAAGAACCAAGATGCCGCTGACTAATCCGCCCGTCATTACAAAGTATGTTGTGATCATAAACCAATCCGCGAAGGTCAGATACCCCAACCGTGGTAAACCGCTGTCGAGAGTGAGCTGAAATAACACCGCTGCAATCAGGAGTGATCCAGATAGCAGAATTCGAGCCTCAAAGACCGAGCTGACATCGCCATACATCAGCGTCGCCATTAGAGAAACGAAAGTCAACAACAGGACTGGAATGAAAATCGCCACCGCGGACATCGGCTCCCTGTCCAGGATTAACGAGAAAACGTACCGCGAATAGGTTTCATTGTACACTTGATAATAATGGTTTACAACAGATTGAGCCCACCCAGCCACCGACCATCCAGCAACCACTATGGAAGGGTCGATCCCGCTATAGGTTGGGTCAGGCTGGTAGGTGAGATTCTGCTTCGTTAGTGATTGGTCCTCGATCTCAATGAGCAAAGCATGTGAATCGAAGGGATATTGGTGTAGGTCCATGTTCTCGTAGAGGTTTGCTTGAATTCGCCAGAACTTCTCAGTGGTTGTGTTCTCCTCCAATCTAATTGATGAAGCCCGTCCATTCATGAATTCGAACGATCCAAAGTTGCAGCCGGCGGTGGGGCAACGCATGGACAGGTAAAAGTCTATTGTGTACGAGCCTGTCCTGAGATCGATTTCTCCAACATTTAGCACATACACTCCGACAAGAACAGTGTTCGCTGTAGGGGCGGCTTGTGCTGTTGGAGTGAGACTCATGCAGAAGACACACCCAATCAGTACAACCAGTATGCCGCTTCGCGTGGAGACTCGCATTTCTCTGCTCAACCTCCCAGACGCCATTTGACTTACGTTCGCTGGATCAATGTTCGCTCCTGGAACATCCTGCGCCCATTCCTCTCATCACATGCTCAGCGTCAACCCATCGGTTCCAGCAATTGAACGCATTTGCGGTGCCACGTGATATATGTCTTGAGGATGCGCCCATCCAAGAAGGGTTGATGCGCAATGATAGAGAGAGTCACAATCGTTCCCGTCACTTGTAATCGCTGACCGTCACTCGACACTGGTATCATAGGGCAACGAAATCCCATATTTCCTTGGGCGAAACTTAGCTTTCCGTTAGCGACCGGTAAACATGAAAGCAGAAATTGCACGGGCGTACTATAGACGTGCGAAGTCGATTGGTTACTCCACGACAAGGTATCTCAAGAATTGATTCTCGGCATCGAGACTTACCCCCAGACCTCTTCATAAAATACAGCCATCAGACGGCCGATTGGATCGCTCACTATCTAGAAAACATGAACGAATACCCCGTATTGTCCCGTACAAAACCGGGCGAAATCAAATCAAGCATACCAAAATCCCCACCTGAAAAACCAGAACCCTTCGAGAATGTGCTGAGCGATTTTCAAAAGATCATTTTACCCGGAATTACTCATTGGAACCATCCCCGATTTTTCGCGTATTTCTCAATCACTGGGTCTTACCCTGGAATTATCGGCGAATTTTTGTCAAGCGCTTTGAACGTTAACGCGATGCTATGGAAGGCCTCTCCCTCTGCCACCGAACTCGAGGAAGTGGTGTTAGATTGGTTACGGCAGATGGTTGGTCTTCCGAAGCAGTTTGAGGGTGTAATAAACGATTCAGCTTCCGTTGGCAGCATGTGCGCGATGGCTGCAGCACGAGAAGCAATCAACCTCCAAATCCGAGAGAAAGGCCTTGCTGGAAGAAGTGAACTTCCTCAACTCCGCGCATACAGCTCAGAGGAAGCGCACTCATCAATCGAGAAAGCAGCTATCGTACTCGGCCTTGGGCAGCAGGGTATCCAAAAAATTCCAACCGACGAAGCCTTCCGAATGGACGCCCATGCTTTGGAGAAGGCTGTCACGTCAGACCTCGATGCTGGTATGAAGCCAGTTTGTGTCATTGCAACGATTGGAACCACTTCAACTACGAGCGTCGACCCTGTGAAGCAGATTGCCGAAGTTTGCAGCAAATATGGGATCTGGCTTCACGTTGACGCCGCTTATGGAGGCGCCGCAGCCATCCTACCAGAGATGCGCCCTCAATTTGAGGGCTGGGAGAATGCTGATTCCATAATCATTAACCCCCATAAGTGGCTGTTCACACCGCTCGACTGCAGCGTCCTCTATTGCAAGCACCCCGACGTCCTCAAACAGGCTTTCAGCTTAACACCTGAATACCTTCGCACTACAGGAACCGGCGAAGAGAAGAATCTAATGGATTATGGCATAAGCTTAGGCCGACGGTTCCGCGCCCTCAAACTATGGATGGTCATTCGTTCCCTGGGGTGCGAGGGCATTGCGAACGCCATAAGAGACCATATAGCCTACGCCCAAAGACTCGCCGAGCTAATTGAGCGCCATCCAAACTTTCAACTGTTAGCCCCGGTTCCTTTCAGCACCCTAGTCTTCCGATTCTCCCCCAAGAACCTGCCAAGCAGCAAGCCTCGGTCAGACTCAGAAATCAACCACCTAAACGAGAAACTGTTGGAGGCAGTGAACGAAACAGGACGAATATTTCTCTCGCACACAAAACTCAGGGAAAAATTCGGAATCCGATTGGCGATAGGCAACCTGAAGACCACCTGGGAAGATGTCTCAGCGGCTTGGGACGTGATTCAGCAGAAAGCTGAAGAACTCTCACAGCCATGAGTTAACCAGGATGCACAGATTCAAACCGCAAATGACTCCGCTCACGATAGCCAGAACTCTGGTTCCCAGCTCAAAGACTCTCCGGCCTCCGAATGCTCAAGCAAGAATCGCAACAGTCACACCACGACTGAACGACGACGGAACTATTCGCGGATTATTCTGATGGGGTTGTGGTGTTCTCGCGGCTTCAGCCTTCCGTGAAGACGTAATTGTCAATTTTCTTTTCTGATAGGTTTATTATCAGTCCGCGTAGTACGCCACTCACGTATTCGCTGCCTGGGTTGAAGCATTGCGTCTTCCCAATCTTCGATACTCCTCTCGATTCATGGATGTGTCCGTGCAGGCCTGCTAGAGGTTGTAGTTTTTCTATTACTTTCCTAACGGCCGTTGATCCTACGTGAGCCATTTCCGGTTCACCTCCAGGCGTTAGGACGGGGGCTAGGTTTGCGTCAAGCTTTGGTGCCACGTCAAGGTGTGTGTCGTAAGGTGGGCAATGGAAATTGAAGAGGCTCGTTTCAGGCTTACTTAACCCAGCCGTCGTTTTCTCCAGCCTTGATAGCAACTCCTCTTCGGAAATGTCGCCCGGACAATTCCAAGGGGTCATGTTTGAATACCCTACACTGGGCATTTCGTGGTGGTCATCAATTTGGACTATTGATTCGTTTGGGTAGATCACGTAATCAGAATCTTTGATCAGATCGCCTACCATTGGTAGGTCGTCGTTGCCTATGTTGAGAATCGTCTTGACCCCCAGAGGCTTCAACCTCTCCTCCGCAAGACTGACCCATCTTCGGATACTCTCAGACATCACGCTCGCGAATAGATCATCCATCTTCTTCTCGCTTTCCCGGCGAGACGCCCACTCGGTCTCGGTTGTCCTGTACGGGTAACTCCCAAGCTCGCGCACATCCTTCTCAAGTTTGTCCAGCTCTTCCTGGTTGTTGGCCGTCCTCCAACTTCCAACATACTGCGCCGTCCAAGAACCGCCTTTCTCAAAGATCGGTGTAATCGTTTTGCCCGTAATATCTCCCCCAATCATCAGCACGTCGGCTTTGTACACGAGCCCCGCATGCGTGAATTTCAGAAACAATCGCTCCGACCCGTGAATGTCAGTGACGAAGAAAACTCTAGTCTTGCTCATGTCATGCGCCAATTTGGGAGTGGGCCTCGCCGAACCGCTATAGAGTTATTGCCTCCAAATCATTTCGGGGATTACTCACGTGACTTCGAATGGGGTTACATCCCACTTGTGCAAGTTGAGCTATGAAAGATCTTTCGTCGGGTCGTTGTCCCGCTCTAGGATTGAGTTTGAAGCGTCAGAGATATAGCGGTAAACAATCATTGTTCGGGATACCGGAGTCTCTTACGTGGCGGTGAGTTAGGTTCGAGTAGCAACTTCGTCCAAATGGGTGAAGATGAATTCCTCAAGGAATCCATTGGAATTGTAGAAAAAGCGCAATCACATGGAGTTTGTCTCAGAATTCTTGGTTCACTCGCCGTATACATTCGGGCGCGCGATGCTGGACATGGGGACCTCTTCAAGTCTCTAGGAAGATTCGGCGAAGGAATGCCGCTCTTCACCGACTTGGACTTGGCGGCCTATGGGAAGCAGAGAGGGGCCATCGACAAAATCTTTCGTGAATTAGCGTTTCAGCCTGACACGCTCGTCAACGGTATGTTCGGCCACAGGAGACTAATCTACTATCATCCACAAAGAAAGTTTCATGTGGACATATTCCTGAACAAACTTGAGTTTAGTCACGACGTGGAATTCGGCGAGAAGCCCGGGGAAGGCAGACTTGAAATCGACTATCCCAGTATCAGTGCGGCTGACATAGTCCTAGAGAAACTCCAAATCCATCAAATCAACCGAAAGGACCTCATCGACTTGATAACACTATTCCTCGTTCATGATGTGCAAGGTCAGTTCGGGAAAGATTCCATTGATGCAGCCTACGTAGGAAAGATACTCTCTAATGAATGGGGATTCTGGTATGACGCGACTGCAAACCTCGAGAAGGTGAGAGGTCTACTTCAGGCACTGGAGAAGGAAGGCAAACTCACCCGTTCACAAAGTCAAATTGTCGAGCAGAGGTCGGAAAAACTTCTCGACTACGTGAAGAACACGCCTAAGGAACGTAGCTGGGAGAAGAGAGCAAGAACTGGCACGAAAAAAGCATGGTACAGGGAAGTCGAAGAAGTCCAACGGTAGATGTTTTTCCGACCGGCGGCTGAAAAACGCACCGAAACCTCCAGACACATTTTGATCTAGAAAAATTCTCGATTCTTAGTCCGGAAACTGGGTTCTCTTGTTCCGAAACAGGGTAGATCAACTAATATACTTGCAGACTAACGGATGATACGTGCTTTGACTTGTCAGAGTCAAGCCTGTACGTTAGAAAGAGCTCGGGGCTAACTAGAAGCGTTAGCGCTAATGACGCGTTCATAGCGAATCTTGTGGGGATGGGAATACTTGTCAACGCGTTTTGGATTGTATACGCTTCAGCATCATACCCCAATGCAGACCTGACTGCAACCGTCTTTACCGCACTGATCGTAAACCTAGTTGTCGCTTACGTGTACTGGATGCTTGCAACGGCAATGCCGAGAACGGGCGGCGATTACGTTTGGGTCGGACGCATCATTCACCCATCGATCGCATTCATGGAGAACATTGTTTTCGTTGTCATCATGATAACTTGGGCCGGCCTGTTCCCCTACCTAGCTATTTCGACTAAGCTGCCAATGGTTTTCACGAATCTGGCGATAACGACCGGTAACCAGTCGTATGCCGGAATCGCGACAGCCCTCAGTGATCCGAACACAATCTTCATTCTGTCTGTCGTGATCGTAACGTTTGTAGTCTTAACGATGTTCCTTCCCGTCAAGCAGATTTTCCGATTCGTCATCGTACTTTTCGGTATTCAAGCCGTCATCTTTGTGATCTTCATTGCTATGATGCTATCGACAAGCCATGCCGCGTTTGTAGCAGGTTTTAACGCCAGGTCAGGAACGACTGTGGACGCTATAGTCACTAGCGGAACGAACATGATCGGTGCCCCTATCACCTTCACTGCTGGAGCAACCAGCGTTGGGTTAGTTTACACGATGCTCAGCTACATTGGTTACGCGAATAGTTCCTACTTTGCTGGTGAGGTGAGGGGTGATCCGAGAAAATCTCAGGGCCTCGCCATATTCGTCTCACCAATAATCTTCGCGGTTCTCATATACATCCTCTACGCTTCTATGTACAACATATTTGGCCATGACTTCCTCGTTGCCTCCGCGACGCTCTTCGTGAACGGCAAATCCCCGTTACCTGTAATTCCCTCTCCAGCCTACCTGATCAGTTACATAACCGACAATCCAATACTAGCTTTCCTAGTTCCCTTCGGCTTATTCCTCAACGACATTGGCTTCGCAATAGTATACTTCTTCGTCCCAACTAGAAACATCTTCGCTTACTCATTCGACCGGGTCATACCGGCCAAATTCGCTGCAGTGAATAAACGTGGCGTCCCATACTATGCTGTCATACTCTACGCAGTAATTGCCTACTTCTCAGTCTACGTCACAGTATATCAGACATGGTTCAGTTACCTCTACTACGCCAACTTCGGCTGGTGGATTGCAGCAGCGGTCGTTATGTTCGCAGCAGCCATCTTCCCGTTCAGGCGAAAAGACATCTTCGAAAGCTCACCGAAAATTGTAACATACAAGATCGGCCGAGTGCCGCTGCTAACCATAGTCGGCGGAATCGGAATCGTCCTCTCGCTCTTTATATCCTACTCAACAATCCTGCCCTCATTCAACGGGTTCCCAATCAACCCAATCTACGTTGTCAGCATGCTCTTCGTGATGGTGGCCGGGCTGATAATCTACGCAATCTCGTACTTCTACCAGAGATCACGTGGAGTCCCGATGGATTTAGCGACCAAAGAGCTCCCGCCGATTTAGGGTCGCACAAGTGTCGCAACAGACTAAACGGACAAAGGATTCCTTCGCAGAGCGCCAAACTCACTTGCGGCCCGAAGGGGCCTACGAGGTAATGGCGCGCTCGCAGGAGCTCGAAGCCAAAGGGCACGACATTGTGCATTTAGAGGCAGGTGAACCGGACTTTAATGGCCCGGCAAACGCGTCCTTGGCTGGAATTCGCGCGATTGCCAGCGGACAGACGCGCTACCTCCCGCCCGCTGGCCTAACGAGGTTGCGAGAAGTAATTGCGGATGTTGCAGGGAAAAGGAGAGGCATCAGCATCAGCCCGAAACAGGTTCTCGTCAGTCCCGGCGCCAAGCCGGCCATGTTCTTTCCAACCTTAGCCATAGTTGAGCCCGGCGACGAAGTCATCTACCCTGATCCAGGTTTCCCAACCTATGAGGCTATGGTGTTAGTCGCCGACGGGGTTCCTAAACCCGTGCCACTGCTTGAATCGAAATCATTCTCATTCGATTTGGACTCGTTTGACCGCCTCGTGAATGACAGGACGCGAATGATTATTCTAAACTCGCCCAGCAACCCCACCGGCGGCGTGATTCCGTTGAAAGACTTGCAGCATATTGCAGACGCGGCTCGCCGTTACGATTGTTGGGTTGTGTCGGATGAAATCTACACTCAGATAGTTTTCGATGGGCAAACTGCGTCTAGCATCGCATCGTTACCAGGCATGGCTGAGCGAACCGTCATAGTCGACGGTTTCTCTAAGACTTACGCCATGCATGGTTGGAGGCTCGGGTACGGGATCATGCCTGAACCATTGGCTGAGCGGGTTAGGTTATTCTACACGCACGCATTCGGGTCCACGGCTCACGCTTCGCAGATCGCCGCCGTCGAAGCTTTAACAGGTCCCCAGGACCATGTGGCCATGATGGTTGAGCAATATCAGCGCCGCCGCGAGATAATCGTCGATGGCTTGAACAAGTTACGTGGGGTTCATTGCCTGAAACCTCAGGGAGCCTTCTACGCGTTCCCGAACATCCAGAAGACAGGTAAGTCTTCACAGGAGATCGCGAACTTATTCTTGGACTTTGGAGTGGCCGTTCTGCCGGGAAGCGCCTTCGGCAAGTACGGGGAAGGCTACCTGCGCCTGTCCTATGCCAACTCGATTCCTAATATACAACGGGCATTAGAGAGAATGGATAAGGCACTCAATAGCATAAGCTAGACTACCTCTATTCAAAGGAGTTACGTAGTGTGGCTGCTAAATCGAAATTAACGCTGCAGGAAACTTACGAGTTCATTAAAGGGAAGCGTTGGGTCGACCTGACTCATTCATTTGCCCCGGGAATTCCTCACTGGTTTGGGTTTCCGGATGAACAACGCGAGACCCTCTACTATTACGATGAGGGAGTAGGGACCATCGGTTCGTACGGGATATTCATTCAGCGATATTCGCATGTGGGGCAGTGGGGTACCCACGTAGATCCGCCGGCGCATTTCGTGAGGGGCAAGAGAACGCTGGACCAAATCGATGTAAAGGAGATGATACTGCCGTTAGCCGTGTTGGACATTCATGAAAAGGCGGCTAAGAAATCCGACTACGCCATCACGATGGATGATGTCAAGGCCTGGGAAACTAGACACGGCCCTATTCCTGAGGGATGCTTTGTTGCGCTTCGCACGGATTGGTCCAAGCGCTGGCCGGATGACCGCGCAATGCAGAACGAGGATTCCTCCGGATTGAAGCACTTCCCGGGGTGGAGTATACCCGTATTGAAGTATCTCTACGAGGAACGGAAGATCGCTGCCTCCGGCCATGAAACGACAGATAACGCCCCAAACGATATGGACATGGAACGTTACGTTCTCGGGACCGATCATTATCAGATCGAGTTGCTAACGAACTTGGATCAGGTTCCGGAGTGGGGAGCGCTTATCGTAGCCGCCTTTCCAAAGCCTAAGAACGGAACCGGCTTCCCAGCACGAGTCTTCGCAATACTCCCCTAAAGCGTAGGGTGCAGGGAACATTTCTCCCCTGCTTGGTATTCTCCGTGGAGCCACACCTTGTGTGACTTTCTTTGGGTCTTCTTTATTGACGACGATTCTCTTGATGAACTCGGCGATAAGAGAGACGAGTGGGCGATTCATTGCAGCTGATTCAGTTCCGATGGCTTGGTTGGAGGCGTTTCGCGTACGATTTCGGCATCATACAGATTGGTTTTCTCCTCTTCGGATTGTCTATTGATGTTATCGTGAAAGCGAGCATCGGTTTGGATTCTTGGGATGTATTTCAGATGGCGCTAACCTACCACTTACCCATAACTTTGGGAGAATCTAACATCGGAGTAGCGCTTCTCGTCGTTCTGTTTGACGTGATCCTCGGAGAGCCGTTGGGATGGGGGACGCTAGCCAACGCCATCTTCATCGGCGTATGGGTCGACGTTCTCAGACCCTACACCCCTACAATTCCGGAACTCATACCGCTCCAAATCGCATACATCTTGTTGGGAACATTGATCATGGGGTTCGCTACCGCCATCTACATAGGAGTCGATGCCGGGGCAGGGCCGCGCGACACGTTAATGCTCGGCATATCGAGAGTTGGAAGAGTGAGCGTGCGTGTCGCGAGAACATGCTTGGAAGTTACGGTTGTGGTGCTGGGATGGCTCTTAGGCGGACCCGTCTGGTTCGGCACATTAATCGCGGCCTTGGCCATCGGACCTGCAGTCCAGTTCGCATTCAAAATGACGGGACGCACCGCAAGGTCAACTTCCGCGCCCCACGACACAAACATTTACCCAGGAATCTTTGTTCACTGGTGAACAAATTCAGCCTACCGGGCACGCCTCTGCCTGGGCTTATCCTTAACCTGGTAGAAGCGGAAGCGAAGGTTCATTCATACCTATTCCGTGGAATCGTTCACCGCTCTCAGCGGTCCTCATCAACAGTCCTCCCCTCAGTTCGTCGCGATTAAACGCAGCCAGCGCAACTTCGGTCTTGATAGATGCCAGATTGTAGGAATCAACGACGTTGTTGATCATCGGAATAGGTTTGTCAGCCAGTATTCTCCTAACGAGTGCTTCAGCTGCCGGCCGAATCTTGGTGGGATCAATCCCCACCTTCCAGAAGAAGTCTCTATAGGATCTGAAGATGGAGACGTCCTTCAACGACTCTAAACTACACTTTCGTTTGACTTCCCCACACAGGGCTTCCTTGAACTCTTGCAATTCCGCGCCACTCTCTTCCATCCTCACTCCGTCAACATACTCAACGATGACGTGCAACCCTGGAAAACGGTCCCTCAAGCTTGGTTCAATTTCAGGGGTCATTTCAGCGTCAATCATACTGCAGTGCGACGGATCCCTCATATTTCTTTGTCCAAGGTCAACTCAACGCCTCGACACACCCATGAAATGAAATCTCCAACTGAATTACCATACACATAACAACGCCCGTAACCGCACATGGAGTCTTAGATCAGAAGCTATTAGATCAGCTGTAGTATCCAGAAAGATTCCATGTGCTAAGTGGTCTTTGTCTCTTCCGATGTTAGCACGCACGAATATGATAAGAGCGGATCTTGGTATATTTGAGGCTGCAACTCTGCGCTTGGATTCTTGGATTCTTACGAACACGCTGAGACTGGGGTGAATAGTTATGTCTCACCAGTCTCCTGTTCTACAACAGATTGTTGATGTCCGACTCTACAACTACAATAGCACAACTGAAAGAAGCGGTCAAAGTATTCTGTTCAGAGAGAGAGTGGGACAAGTACCACGGTGCAAAGGATCTGGCCATCGGTATAATAACGGAGGCATCAGAGCTTCTGGAGCTTTTCAGATTCAAATCTGAAACTAACGCGGAAGCCATGATGAAAAATGAAGAAACAAGAATGCCGGTTTTAGATGAGATTGCAGACGTAATGTTTTTCTTGGTTAGGTTATGTCAGAAGTACGACGTCGATATAACCAGCGCTTTGTTTGGGAAGATCGAGAGAAATGCGCTTAGGTACCCTATAGATAAGTCGAAGGGCTCCAACAAGAAATACACCGAGTTGTAAACATGCGTCTTTATTCGGGGACATCGACTCAGTTCATTGAGGACACAATTCAGAATCAGATTGCTGAGAAACTGAAACTCGCGTTTGTCGAATACTATCGATACCGTCCCTCACCGGGGGAAATGTCCTCATGGAGAAACTCGCTTCGAGCAATGTCTCAAGTCTTCCAGTACGCGAATTTGACTGATCATGGAGTGATACTGGAATACCAACTTCCCTTGAGTTCGAGACGATTGGATTGTCTCATCTCGGGCAGAGACAGAGCTCACAGGGATATGGCGGTCATAATTGAACTGAAGCAATGGGAAAAATGTGAGGAGGCGCCGGGAGATAATGAAGTCGTGACTTGGGTGGGCGGGGCAAAGCGTGAGGTGCTTCATCCTTCAATACAAGTGGGGCGATACAAAATGTACCTGCAAGATGTTCACACTGTCTTCAGTGAGGAAAAGAATTCAATCAATCTTGATGCGTGCACTTACCTGCATAACTACAACTACTATGCCGAGGATGTGATTTTTTCAGACAAATTCAGAGACGCACTAGAGAACGATCCGCTGTTCACAGCCGATGACGTTGAGAAACTCAGAATCTACTTGTCGCAAAGGCTTGAGGGCGGTGAGGGTAGGGAGGTACTCAGAAGGATTGAGCAGAGCAAGTACAAGCCTAGCAGGAAACTCATGGACCACGTAGGCAACATCATCAGGAACGAGTCTGAGTACACACTGCTGGACGAGCAACTGGTAGTCTACGATAAGGTTCTGTCGTGTGCTAAGTCAGGATTTCACGACAAACAGAAAACAACTCTCATCGTTAAGGGTGGCCCCGGGACAGGAAAATCGGTGATTGCCCTCAACCTCATGGCCGACTTACTGTTGAAAGGCTACAACGCACATTATGCAACCGGATCACGAGCCTTTACAGAGACGTTGAGGACCATAATTGGGCCCAGAGGTTCTGCGCAGTTCAAGTACTTCAACAGTTACTCAACTGCACAGCCCAACGAGATTGACGTTCTGATTTGCGATGAGTCTCATAGAATAAGGTCAACTAGCTATGGGAGGTTTACCCGGAAGAGCCAGCGAAAAGATATCGCCCAGATAGATGAGATGATAGACGCCGCAAAGGTTTCTGTGTTCTTCATCGACGACTACCAAATAGTCCGGCCCAATGAGATAGGTTCAGTTCAATACATACGAGAGCATGCGCTCAAGAAACATTGCAGGATCTTCGAGTATGAACTTGAAGTCCAGTTTAGGTGTAGCGGGTCGGATGCTTTCGTCAACTGGGTGAATAACACGCTTGAAATCAGCAAGACCGCGAATGTGCTGTGGGCCGCAAACGAGGAATTTGACTTTAGAATTTTCTCGACACCTGAAGAAGTTGAGAACGCGATCCGGAAGAAAGTCAGCGAAGGGTTTAGTGGAAGGATGACCGCTGGTTTCTGCTGGCCGTGGTCGCCGCCAAACGGAGATGGAAGTCTGAAGGAAGATGTAGTCATACGCGATTACAGGAGAGCGTGGAACGCAAAACCGGAAGCAAAGAGACTTGCACCCGGTATTCCTCGCGCATCCTTGTGGGCCCATGATCCTAACGGAATAAACCAGGTCGGTTGTATCTACACTGCTCAAGGCTTTGAATTTGATTACGTAGGCGTAATAGTTGGATCGGATCTAGTCTATGATCTCGACCTGCAAACTTGGCAAGCATATCCTGAGGAGTCCTTCGACACGATAGTAAAGCGCTCTAAGGGGCGGTTTCTCGAATTAGTGAAACACACTTACAGAGTCTTGCTCACAAGAGGCATGAAGGGATGCTACGTTTACTTCATGAATAAGGACACGGAACGATTCTTCAAATCAAGAATTGAGAAGCTTAGCAGCTAGCATCGATTCAAAGCATCGGAGCAATCACGGTCACAGTAAACTACAATGCGTTGAGTGCGATAGGAACAAACGCAGTCGCTTGGGGAACCACGGAGCTTGGAGGACTCACCGCATTCGCGAGCACCATCTCCTTCGTTGTCACAGGATTCGCTGCTGGCGCAGCTCTCGGATTCCAGAAAGGGTGAAAGGAAATTGACACAGCAATGTTTTGAAAGGGCTCGGAGAGAAGGAGAGAGAATGATTGTCGTTGAGTTCGCGGTGATCTAAGATTGTCCGTGCAGGTGCTTCACTGCAGCGACTTACACCTCGATAAGAACTTCAACATATCCAATCTAAGCAGAGCTCAAGAGAGGAAGCAAGACATTGAGAGGAATTTCGGAGCCGCCGTTGAGTACGCCGTAGAGAACAAGCCCGACCTTTTTTTGGTAGCGGGAGATGTTTTCGACAGGCCCTTACCGGGCAACTCAGCCAGGGTTTTCATCACTGACATGATGAAGAAGCTGAAGGAAGCTAACATACGGGTCTTCATGATCGGGGGTAACCATGATATCCCCAAGTTCGGCAGTCAATATCTTGCTATCGATGTTCTCAGATCTGCCGGTCTGGCAACGGTCTTTTCAAAATCGGGCATCGTGGAAAAGCAAGTTCTGGATATAGATGGGAAGCGTGTTTGTATTTCCGGTAAGTCCTATAATTCTAAATTCGAGAGCCAGAACCCGCTTCAAGACTGTCCGATTCCGCTAGATGGTCAATATAACGTGCTCATGCTGCATGGTTCTCTTCAGGGTTTGAACGTAGTATCTTCCATCCCAGAGATTGCGTTCCAGAACCCATTCCGACCCTCCGACATTGCCCCCGGACTGAACTACCTTGCCCTCGGCCACTTTCACAACTATTTCGAGAGAGAGCATAACGGATGCAGGATAGTCAACCCTGGCTCAGTTGAGAAACTATCCTGGGCAGAGATGGCTGACGAGAAAGGCTTCGTCTGGGCTGAACTCCATGACTCAACCGTATCAGTTGAGTTCATCAAGGTTCAAACTAGGAAGATGGAACAGAGTGAGTTCGACTTATCGGATGCCGCGTCGAACGGCCTGAACTTGAATGGCCAAATCATCAACCATTTGCGTTCCCTGTCCGATCCGGAGAAGATTGTTCGACTGGACCTGAAGGGACAGCTTCAGCCTGAGCAGTACCGCCAGCTTCAGTTCAATGAAGTCTATGAAGCCGCTAGGGACATGTTCTTTCATCTGAATATTCGACACAACGAGTTGAACGTGGAAGGCTTCGGTAGAGTCTTCATGGACAGATTAGATAATCCGATTGAAGCTTTCACGAAGAGGATGGCCATCCTCATTGCTGAAGCGACCTCCGAAGAGAAGAGAATCCAACTTGAACAAGTGAAGGAACTGGGCCGAAAATATCTCGAGGAAGCGAGAGCATGATCATCCATCGTATCCGCGCGTCCGGATTTCAAATAATCGCTGACCCAATCGATCTAGATTTTCCTGAAACGGGCAGGATAGGGATATTCGGGTCGAACGAAAGCGGAAAGACGACGCTGCTTGAAGCCATAGAATACGCGCTCTATGGAGTCAAACGCGGGCGCGCCGCTGAAACGTCAAGAGAGAACATCATAACTTGGGGAAAAGAGGAGGCCAAAGTCGAAATAGAATTCACTTCGGGCCAAGAGCGATACCTCCTAAGCCGTTCATTCGATATTGGTGGAAACCATCACGCTAAACTAACATCAGTCGAAGACGGCCATCAAGACAACGCAAGCGCCTTAACGAACTTGACGGAAATCGAAACCAAGATAGAACAAATTACAGGAATGGACAGAGACTCCTTCACTAAACTCGTGTATATCAAGCAGAAGGATCTTGATGCGCTCAAGACACTAGGCTCATCGAAGCGCAAACAGTTGATCGACAAAGTAATGGGGATTGAGATCTTTGACGATGCAGTTGAGCGAGTTAAAGCTGACACCGTTCTGATTGAGCAAGATATCAGCTCTAAGGAAACTAATCTTGCCCCCGTCCGTGCGAACGCAAAATCATTCCAGGAGAAACTTAAACTCAAAAACGATCTTCGAGATGATCTGAGAAACAATCTGGAACCCCAACTCAATGGGAAGACGCGGGAGTTCAATGTAGCAGAATCCGTCGTAGCCGGGTACGCTTGGCTTTTCGCATTCAAGTCCAAGGTCGACCTGGTTGCATCAATGAAAAACGAACAGAAGCGGGTGAAGAATGACCTTGACAGATTGGCGCAGCTGAGGAAAGATGAGGGGGTCTACCAGGGTGCAGTCACTACATACAAGCCGGAATTAGATAAACTAAACTCGGCTTCGGAAACGTTTTCTCGATTGGAAAGTGAGCTTTCAAGATCGACACAAGAGCTAGAGCGACTTAATGCCTCTCGCGGGGAGGTTCTTCACAAAGTAGGTTTAGACAAGGCTGGATCGCCACAATTCAGAAGATCAGATCTGCAAAAGAAGAAAGGAACTCAACTTGCCCAGTTCATGCTAACACTAATTCTGTCGGTCGCACTCATCGTGGGCGGAGTGCTCATTCAGTCAATCGTGAGCATACTCGGTTTCGTCTTAGCAGCAGTATCCGGAGCAATCTACCTGAGATATCGGAAAACGGACGCCATATTGTCGCTCACTTCGGAGATTGGCACGTTGGACAAGCAGATTGAGATGACGATAGGAACTATCCGCGATGAACAAGGAAAAATCACGCAGTATGCCGCAGAGGTTGGCTTCAGTAACCAAGCTGAAGTGCAGAGAGCTCTAACAACGAACACAGAACATGTCAAGGAAACCACAGGCCAACCAACCATAGAAAGGGTAGAAGCGATTTTGCTTGGCGTCAGGGACGAGATTAAGCGCTTACTTGCAACTGATCCTGGAGGTCATCTAGCGAACCTAAGCCAGAGCATCTCAGAAAGAGAGCGGGAAATAGAGAATTTAGGGCAGTCGAAGCCCGCGGCAGCAGCCGATCTTCAGTACAATGAAGCATCTCATAATGAGGCTCAATCTAAAGCCGAAGGGTTGCGAGGTGAGGTTGAGGAACTGAGAAGGAAGCATGCGGGCGCGGTTGCGACGATTACCCAACTAGAAACGGAGCTGAGCCAGCTGAAGGAAGATTTTGATCGTCTTCCCACTCTCGAAGCCGAATATGCAACCCTACAGGGCAAGAAGTCAGTTATGGAGATGGTCACCGAACAGCTTGGAGAGACCAGCAAGAAACTGCGAAGCCAGGTCATGCCATATGCCGGCCTGATCATTAATCAACTACTTCCAATCCTAACAGATGACAGGTACTCTCAGTTCGAAATCGCCGAAGACCTGAAATTCAAGGCGCATTCAAACGAGGCGGGGGGTTTCAAGGAACGGGAAATTTTCAGTGGTGGCACTCAAGATCAATTCCTCATAGCTCTCAGACTAGCGTTTACTCAAAGCATTCTGGATTCAAGAGTGATGGCAGACAAATACTGCCTACTCATGGACGAATGCATCTCAAGCAGCGATTATCAAAGAAAACAGGGAATCTTCGAAGTTCTAGATGCGACGAAGAAGACATTCTCACAAGTCTTCGTCATAGCACACGAGGACATATCGAACCTTACAGATCATAACCTTTCACTTTTCCGAAACAGCCGCGGCTATACCGAAGTGCGATCAAAGAGCTGGTAATCCAAGAATGATTAACACCGATCCAGTTGTAACCGCGTTGCGGGGAGAGACACTCAAGAGTGAGCGTTTCCGACCCTCCCAGGTAGACCTATCGCAACCGTTCGTTGAAAGCGAGAAATCCATAGCGGATGATCGCGACGAAACCACCGTCCATGATGAAGGGCGCATGGAGACTGCGCGTCTAACACCCAAGTTCCCCGCGGAGTCAAACGTCACCGCTATCGACGCCACCGGTTTAGTGCTGGGCGTAATCCCCGACGGGTTCGTCGCTGCACTACGCGCATCCATCATCACCAAGACACCGGAAAACAAGCATATGCTGGAACACTACGGGCCATATCTTGTGGCAGTCACGACCACAAACATTGACGTGATCTATCAAACTCTGTATCGGGCAGTCTATGGAGATACACCACCAAGCTCGCAGAGCCCTAAACTCGAAAACATCCTAGACACGGTAAGAAACCTTCTTGAGCGCTACCTGCAGATGCAAGTGGCAACACGTTCAAACAGGACAATTATCCTCCTTGACGGCAGCCTAATAGGAATAATTGTAGCTAACCCGTCATCCTACGTCAGAAGAATTATCGATAAATCCGCAGAAAATCAAAACTCGCTAGTAGCGATATCTAAGACTACGGGCCTGATTCTTGAACGATCTCACAGAAGCATACTATCGCTGCTAGAAGGCGTTCTAGGCCCCTGCTACGTCGGAGACATCAGGAGTCACATTCAACAGCAACGCGAAAGATATCTTGGCGACATTTACGTGGCAAAGTTTACTCCGCTCGGAGAACCATTCCGAATAGATATACCGGAAAATACACCAACCTCGCACGCTGACCTACTGAACGCCGTGGCTGGACTCGCTGGCGACTATGGCTACCCAGAGGAATTGAGGCTTGCCCATATGACATGTGTATTCAGCGCCATCGAAATCCTTGAACTCCAAGCTGCCGCCGTAGCTTTCCACAACCTCGTCATGGAAGAAGAGGTTGACGTACGACAGAAAATATTCCCATTCTAGTGATAAGTAATGTATCTGTTATCAAAACAAGCAGACGATCTCTGGGTAGTGTTTTCTCCAGATGAGAAACTCAAACTTGGAGACACCATCAAAATTGAGGACATCGTTGCTCAGGTGGTCGAGATTCAGTTCGCGGATCTCCCCGGAGTCCTTCAACACATCCTAAGAAAATCACTTATTCCCGTATCGGACACAACGGAGCAAATTCAACCTGAAGTCAAGAGCATTATAGGTTCACTTGCTGACCAGAAAGTTGCGCTGGCAAAAATCCGAGGCAGAATAGTCGAAACCGGCGGAAACAAGAACAGAGCATTCAAAACAGGAATCAGTGAGTTCACGCTCAGCAGAGCAAAATCGAAGATAGAAGTTATGGATGAAAACGAGCTCTTCCAACTACTGGGCATGAGTTCAGACCAACCATCACCCTTCGCCCAGACACTCTCCACATCTGCAAAGCCCTACACTATCCCATTAGATCAGCTCGGCATCAACGTAATCACTGGAATGAAAGGATCAGGGAAATCATATGCTGCGAAGAGGATCCTTCTCGAACTAATCAAACACCACGTACTGACCATCGTATTCGATGTGAACGGCGAATACCTCAACCTCTGGAAAAAAGACCTGAACCAACCGAACGAATTCATGCCCTACATCAAAGTTCTCACACCTCACATTCGCAACGCCCAAGGTGCTGAACTACCATTAGTCATCCCGCTTAACGAAATATCATACGACGACTTTGCACAGTCCATGAGCGTCCCCGAAGGCAACCCATCATATCAGCACTTAATGCAGTTCTGGAAACAATGGTCAGGCAAACAATTTGACCTCAATGACCTTGAAGCATATGTCAAGGACACCAGCAACGTCCCCAACGAGGCAGTTCGAATCGCTCTCCAAGGCAGGGTTGAGAGCGCGAGAGCATCCGGACTCTTCGGCCCTAGCTCAATAACTGATCTCATCAAGCAACTCCACGAATCTGGCGGAGCAATGATCTACAATCTCTCAACCGTCAGCTCATGGGAACGGAGGATAATCGTCGAATTCACGTTGAGAAAACTCGCGCACTTAGGCCAGACGAAGCTAATACGAGCAGTTTCCCTTTTTCTAGAAGAGGCTCAGCTGTACGTAGAACCCGCCAACATGATCAATATTCTCACCCGAATGAGACACGTAGGAGTCTTTCCCACATTCATCACAAACGACCCAAGAACTCTGCCCGACGAAGTCTTCACGCTACTCGACAACATGATCACATTCGGCTTCCGAAACGAGGACGAATTGAAGCAACTTGCCAAATCCGGTTTAGTTGACACATTGACCACAGACGTGCTCAGAAACCTCGAAACTAGGCAATGCCTCGCGATCGGAAGGATCACATCCAACTATCCCCTGTTCCTAGAGATCATTCCGCAATCCGGCGTGGTGATGGGCGGAGAATCACGAAAGTTAGTTCCATAAGAAATAACCCAGTCGATCACATAGTCAACTGATAGAGGCCACGCTCAAGGAGTCGGGCTGAATGGTCGCCGTTACGTTCTATGGTGGTGTAGGCGAGATCGGAGGGAATAAGATTCTACTTGAAGATGGTGATTCACGAATCCTTTTGGATTTCGGTATGAATTTCGTTGAACGCTCGAAATTCTATTCTGAACCGTGGCTCTCGCCTCGTAATGAAAAGGGCCTGCTTGAGTTTGGCTTGCTGCCGGATGTAGCCGGACTGTACAAGTTCGACGAGAGAGAGCCGGAGATAGATGCCGTATTCCTCTCACACTCACATACCGACCATTCAGCCTACATTTCCTTCCTGAATCGGAAGATTCCAGTCTACTGCGGCGAAACAACTGCAATCATTCTTCAAGCCTTCAGCGAAATCAGTCCCAAAAGCTTCGACAATGATATCGAAGGATTGCAATTCAGAGCCTTCCACACTGGCGATAAGGTGAAAGTAGGCCCCATCGAAGTCGAACCGATTCACGTAGACCATTCCGTGCCAGGCTCCTATGGCTTCATCATCCACACAGCGGATGGCGCTGTGATTTACTCAGGCGATCTCAGAACGCACGGAACAAAACCTGAGATGACGCAGGACTTCGTTCAGGCGTCGGCAGCCACCAAACCGATCGCAATGTTATGCGAAGGGACGAATCTGATCGGAGCGGATTATTCGACTGAGCAGGAGGTCAATGCAAAGATAGGCAAAGTGGTCAGCACAAGCCAGAACCTAGTCTTAGCAGCTTTCCGACATACAGACATCGACCGCACTCGGACATTGTATGACGTTGCAAGGCAAAATCATCGAAAACTAGCAATCTCTCTACGACAGGCATATGTCCTGAACAAACTGAAAAGAGACAAGAACCTAAAATTTCCACCAATAGATTCAGCTGATTTCCTCATCTTCAAACGCGAAAAGAAAACTTACTACAAATGGGAGCAAGCCATTCTAGGCTTCAGTAATGTTGTAGATGCCCAAGAAGTCAAAAAGATTCAAGACAAAGTAATCCTTGCGACTGGTTTCGCCGACTTGAAGGAACTACTTGACATGCGACCGGAAGCAGGCAGCAACTTCATTCTCTCCTCCTCGGAACCGTTCAACGAGGAGATGGAGCTCGAGTATGACAAGTTCGTCAACTGGTTAGACCATTTCGGTCTTCCAATGTTCCACATCCATTGCTCAGGCCATATTATGCCAACCGAAATCAAACAGGCCATAACCAAGATTGCTCCGAAGATACTGTGGCCCATCCACACCGAGCATCCCGCATTATACTCCAAGTATGTCTCCGACATAACAAAAGTCAAACTGCCACAAAGGGCAGTCACTTACCAACTTCAATCGAACGGCGAGTGGAAGTAGCAAGTAACAAGTGGCAAGTCAAGTCGTCCATCGGATTGATGCCTCTGCTCCCTACGGCTGCAATGGAATTATAGGGGTTATTTGACCCCTCATTTCTGGGACGAATCTAACTTCCTGTTCGAGGAATCCGTGCTGCTGCATGGCCTCGTTGAGTTAACTTCGTTGGATCGACTCTCAGGGTTCTTGTGCGATTTGAGATTCTTGACCTAGCATAAGTGCACCGATCTTGAGTTTGTCGAAATCTTTTCTCGGTACGCTGTTGCTTGTTCGGCCTCGGTAGAGGACTATTATTCTATCGCTCATAGCGATTAGTTCATCCAAATCGCCTGAGAGGAGTATGATTCCGATACCGGCGTTTCTGTGGTCAATGAGAGTTCTTCTTACATACTGAGTGGATGCCATATCTAGTCCAGCTGTCGGGTTCTCAGCTATGATGTACTGAGCGGTGCGGAGGAGTTCACGTCCTACGATGAATTTTTGCAGATTGCCGCCCGAAAGTGAGTCGGCCCGGGATGACTCTGAGGAACATACGACTCCGAAGTCGGAGATTATTTTCTTAGCAAATTCCCTCATGGCGGGGAAATTTAGCATGTAATTGTGGTCGAACGGCGCTAACCAGTGATCGCGCAGGACAGCGTTGTAGGTTAATGACAGGTCAATAGCGACTCCTCGTCTTTTCCTATCTTCAGGCATATACCGTAAACCGAGGCGCATTCTCTGCCTAACAGTTCTACCTGTTATCCTGTCGCCTTCGAGAATGATTTCGCCGGATTGATTCTTGCGTAAGCCAACGATAGCTTCAACGAGTTCCTTTTGGCCATTGCCCGCAATACCTGCTATGCCGAGTATTTCTCCTCGTTGAACATCGAACGTGGCGGAGGAAATTGCTTCTTCCCCTCTGTCACCTTTGACTGATAGATTCTTGATTGAAAGCGTTCCTTTGTTTGCTACTATATCTCGCGAGAAATCATCTGTTGCCATGGACCGACCCATGGTGGCTTCGGCCAAGAGGCTGGGGGTTAATTCCTTTCTTGTGGATTTGAGGACGACGCGTCCTTTTCGCAGGACTGTGACTCTGTCTGCGATTTCCAGGATTTCGTATAGCTTATGTGTTATTAAGACGACTGACTTGTCTTTATCCGTGAAGGCGCGTAGGTTTTTGAAAAGGGCTGAGGTTTCTTGAGGCGTGAGCATTGAAGTGGGTTCGTCTAGTATGAGTACTCTCGCTCCCATGAAGAGAACTTTCAGGATCTCAGCTTTCTGTTTCTCGGCTATGCTTAGCTGCTGCACCTTTCGGTTGAGGTCCACAGAGATACCATAGCCGCGCTCGGCGTCCTCAATTCTTGATTTAAGTTCTGAAAGGTTCAGTCTTACTTTACCGCCTCTACGGCCTATTGCAAAGTTTTCTAGCACGGTGAAGACTTCGATGAGAGAAAAATGTTGAAAGACCATGCCTATGCCTAATGCCTGTGCGTCAACTGGGCTTCTGATTTTCGCTTGTTTGCCGTCGACGTAAATTTCGCCGCTGTCAGGTCGATACATTCCGTAGAGCACGTTCATGAGAGTCGTTTTGCCTGCTCCGTTTTCACCCATGATGACATGTATCTCTCGTGGGAACAGGTCCAAGTCGATCTGATCATTCGCGATCGTTCCGGGAAATGCCTTGGTGATATGTCTCATGCTAACGATCGGTGTGCTCAAAGTTACTCGCCCTTCTCGTAGGGCTTTGCCAATGCGGCTGGTCCACCGCTTTTTGCGGCTACCCCGGCCAGTATCGCCACTATTGCAAGATAAGGCCACATTGCAAAGAATTGGTATGGTATTGATTGGAAGTATGTTTGAATGACTAGAAAGATGACGTAGACCGCTCCAAAGATCAGGCATCCGAGCAAGCTTCGAAATGGTTTCCATTTGCCAAAGTAAATTAGCGCGACAGCGATGAAGCCTAATCCTGCAGTTAGGTCGTAGTAGAATGTGCCGGTTACTGCGATTGTGAGGTATGCTCCTCCTATCCCTGCCATGAAGCCGCCGAACATAGTAGCTCCGTAACGGTACCGTTTCGGGTTGACTCCCATCTCCTCAGCTGTCCTCGGATCTTCGCCCACCGTCCTGAGGTTAAGTCCTGTTTGAGTGTGAAAGAGAAAGTAGTGTACTATTACAACCATGATTAATATGAAGTAGGCAACAGGGTCTTCTCCGAAGATTATCGGTCCCACGATGGGTATTGATGTGAGAATCGGTAGCTGAAGATGTGGCAATGCGCTGAGTGTTGGAGGGATTAGGTAGTTTCCGAATAGGGCTCTGTATATGACGCCGGAAAGACCCCAACCGATGAACCAGATTGCTGTTCCGCTTACGACTTGATCAGCTTTTAGCGAAATAGCCGCGACGGCGTGCAGTAAAGAGAGAAGTAGCCCGGCTATTCCGGCGACGAGGAAGGCTAAGAGGAGACTTTTCGTGTAGAAGTCTGTGAAGAACCCTACAACGGTTCCTAGCAGCATCATTCCTTCAACGCCTAGGTTCAGGGTTCCTGCGTTCTGATCCACTAGTTCGCCTGTGGCGGCGGCAATGATTGGCAAGGCTCGCGGGACCATGCCCATCAGGACCAGAATGATCATGGAGATGATTAGGGCTATGACCATTTGTTATCACGTTAGAAGTGTAATTTTCGTTTCGTGAATTTGATGTAGAATCCTAACGGTGCAAGGAACATGACCATCCCATAAACGGCGGTTACTACATCGATTGGAATATCGTACGCGAGTTCCATTCCGTACGCTCCTGTCAGGATTCCGCTGAAGAAGAATGCCGACAGAATTATGGCGATGGGGTTTAGCGACGCGATCAACGCGACGGGGATGCCTAGGTAACCGTAGCTGGTTGTTATGTCGCTGAATACTTGTGGGAGAAGTATTCCTGTGGCCCCGTAAATTTGCACCATTCCTGCAACGCCGGCTATTCCTCCGCTAATTAGGCTGGCCAGGAGCAGGTTTCGTTCTATCGGTATCCCAGCATACTTCGCGGCTTCGACGCTGTCTCCTATTAGTCGTAGTTCGTATCCTAGACGAGTATACTTGAGCACGAAGAACATGCCGAACGCGATAAGGAGTGCAAAAACCAATCCTACGCCAATGTTCGTTCCTCGAACCAATGTGGGCAGCATCAAGGAACTTGGGATTGGTGCACTGGAGGGCTCATTCAGCGCGAACGCCTGACGGCCTTCCATTGGGCCTGTGATCAACCAATCAAGTAGAAAGACGGCAACGAAATTCATCATTAGAGTGGTTATTACCTCATTGATGCCGCGGTAAATTCGCATTAGAATCGGTGGGATAAGCCAAACTGCGCCGCCGAAAAACGAGGCCAGCATTGCTGCGGGGATGACTATAGCGGCTGGCGCAGATTTCGCAAGCTCCAACCCGACCCAAGTAGCCATTATCGAGCCGATTACGAATTGACCCTGCCCTCCAATGTTCCATATTCGGGCCGTAAATGGAACCGAAAGACCAATCGCCATGATTAGAAGCGGAACCATACCACCCACGGTCGCGGCTAGTCCGCCCCTCGACCCGAAACCCAACTGAAAGAGTGAGGCTAAACCGATTAGGGGCGATATTCCGAAGAGAGAAAAAAGAAGGGAACTGATGAAGACCGCCAGGAATACAAAGCCAACGAGAGCAAGTACCCTAGCAGTCTCGGCCATGCGTTGGCCTCTAGTCCGTTTACAGTGATGTGTACGCTGGTGTTATGGGATTATATGCAAGTGTCCCGTTCGGGAGCTCTTGGTATACTCGTATCTTCTGGTTAAGGACGGATTGGTAGAGCGTGTTGATGATGGTAACAGTGGTTGCTGGTACGTTGCTCGTCGTTTCCAATGTCTCTCCTCCGTTTCGAAGAGTAGCGTAGTATGTTGTGGCGTTGAATGCGTGGTTTGTATTCCAATCGTTCAGGGCTTGTTCGAATACGGGTGCAAGCGAATAGGTCAAGCCTCCGAGGGCATTGTTTGGTGCTAGGGATGTTTGGTTAAAGTCGTTGTAGATGAAGCCCACATTGGCCGCTACGGCTTCGTTAGCCACTCCTACCGATATGCCGTCACCTGAGCAATACAGTACATCTGCGCCTTGAGCTACATCGGCAGCTGCAGCTGACTTAGCCGCGGCTGGGTCATCGAAGTTTCCAATGAATGTCACTAGGACTTGCACGTTCTTTCCCCAGTTTGCGTTCGCGTAGTTTACGCCGAGGATGAATCCTTTGGTCACCCAAGTAATTTCGGATACGTTTTCTCCGCCGATTATTGCGACTTTTCCGGTGTGCGAGTAGAGTGCGGCCAAGACGCCGAGGAGGAATCCTGGGGAACCTGTATCGGGCTCCACGCTTTGAACATTCGTCGCAGACTCGTAACCGCCTGCTATCAGGAATCCTGTGTTTGGATATGTGCTTGCGAGCTGGATGGCAGGTGCTGTGTATTGGAAGCCATCGCCTATCACAAGATTGTAGCCGCTCGTGCCAAGGCTTTGCATTGCGGGGGTTATGTCAGCTGGAGTGTAAAGGCCCTCCGCGACCGATGTTTGGACGTTATACTTGCCGGTTGCGTTTAGGTCGCCAGTCATCTTGAGGAAGGAAGAGTATGCAGCTTGGTTCCATGAGAGGTCATTTCTTTCCCCTGGAAGTAGGATTGCTATCTTCAAAGATTGCATTTGCTGGCTTGTCATCGGCTGAGTTGTCATCATGCTACTGGTGGTACTGGTAGTACTGCTGCTTGAAGAACTGTAGAAGTAATATGCTCCGACACCCGCGCCGATAACGACCAGGATAACGATCACTGCAAGGATTTTCTTTAAGTTACTTTTACTTGGAGTTGGTGATGTCATAGGTACGGCTAACTTCGACCATACTATTAAGCGTTGACAAGGTGTCTTGCTGGAGTGAGGAATCGAGAACGACCTGACTATACGAACTTCCCGTCAGTAATGTTGTAGCGGCCACGATCGGCGGACAAGAATTTCCGTGAAAATCCGAATGGAGCTTAACAGATGCACGAGCCTATATGTTTCTGGATAAGAAGGAGGAACGGGGAACTGGATGGTTTCTGTTAACGTGAGACAGCGGCGTAGCGACGAGGAATTCATGTCGGCAGCAATTGCCGAAGCAGTGACGGCTGCAAAGCAGGGAAATGCGCCGATAGGGTCTGTTATTACGAGGAATGGACGAATCGTCGAGCGTGGCCATAACAGGGTCTTCACCGCTCGTGACGTTACAGCACACGCGGAGGTCGTAGCGATTCGTAAGCTTACTAAGAGGCTTGGAGGTTTTGATCTGAAGTATTACACGCTATACTCAACGTTTGTCCCTTGTGCGATGTGTGTTGCAACAGTGCTAAGGACAAATATTCGGACGGTGGTTTACGGCGCTGAGGCCGAAGATGCGCCGCAATTCTCCAGTGGTATACATCAGCGGGTTAACCGCTGTGTCCATGCGATTGCAAAACGGCGGGTAAGATTCAGGGGAGGAATACTTCGAGTCGATTGTGCGCGGTTGTTGGCTAATGCTAGATCCGATTGAGGGGACGAAGGGAATTTTAGTGCGGAATCTTCCAAGGTGTACGAATGTCAGAGACAATCCTGATTAGAAACGGAATCGTCGTCACCCTCGACGATCGCGGAAGAATATTTGAAGATGGAGCTGTTCTAATTCAAGGTAATCGCATAATTGCAGTCGGAGACACCGCGAAGGTCAGCAAGGAAGCCAAGCCTGACATTTTGATTGACGCAAGGAAGAAAGTGGTTCTTCCAGGATTCATAAACTCACATGTCCATTCCGGATTAATCAGGGGAACTGCGGAGGATCTCCCACTTTTTGAGTGGTTAAGAAAACATGTTGATCCGAAACATAAGGCCCTGAAGAGTGACGATGCATACGCCGCGGCGTCGCTATGCTACACTGAGATGGTTAAGGCGGGAATTACATGCGCGCTTGACATGTATCGTTTCATGGACAGGTGCGCGGATGCGGCTGAAGAGACAGGGATTAGGGCGGTTCTCGCGCCCTACGTTGCCGATAAGCCTGGGTATGACTACTTCGAGAATCTCGCCGATAACGAGCGATTAATCAGGAGAAGAAACGGTGACGCCAACGGTCGAATCAACGTTTGGGTCGGTCTAGAACACCTGATCTACTGCACGGAAGACGCTTTTCGCAAAGCACGAGAATTCGCTGACAAGTATGATGTCGGTATTCATACGCATGGTGAAGAATCCTTAGAAATGTATCAACGCCTCACCCGAGATTACGGCAGGTATCCGATAGAAGTGTTCAGGGACTATGGCATACTTGGCCCAAAGACCGTACTCGCACATTGCGTCTGGCTTTCCCCAATTGAGATCGAAATACTGGCTAAGACTGGCACTAGTGTCGCTCACTGCCCGGTAAGTAACATGAAACTGGCTTCGGGTGTCGCTCCGATTCCTGAGCTCATTAGCAAAATGGTGAACGTCGGTCTTGGATCGGACGGCGTGAAAGAGAATAACAGACTCGACTTAATTCAGGAGATGAAAGTTGCCTCACTGATGCAGAAAGTCTACCACCTGGATGCAAGTCTTCTGCCCGCTGAACAAGTGTTAAGGATGGCCACGGCTAACGGCGCGAAAGCGTTAGGGATGGAAAAGGAGCTTGGATCCTTGACGGAGGGGAAGAAAGCCGACGTTATTGTCTTAGACTTCAAGAAACCGCATCTGACCCCACTGCTATTGGGCGAATTCTCAAATGTGATTCCTAACATCGTGTTTGCTGCTCAAGGAAGCGACGTCGAAACCGTACTGATTGATGGCAGAATTGTGATGGAGAATCACATACTCCAGACCGTTAACGAGGAGGAGGTGATCGAGAGGGCAAGCCGAGTCACCTACGATTTACTCGAAAGAAGGAAGCCATTTGTTCCAAAGTGAAGATTTGATTGGCTCCCGGTAGAGGAAAATAATCTCGGCAGATTGGAGCGCAGTAAATTATATCGTGTAAGTTCGGTTTAGAACTGCCTTTTATTCCAGTTCGAAGAATCCGGCGAATGGCTGACTTGGCATGCCTCGTAAGCCCGCACACTCTGCCAATCCAGCTTCTCGTAATATTCGCTTCAAGCTCAACGGTAAGTGGGTGAGGGTTCAGGCACCTCCGGCAAAGTCGCTCCTCCGTTTACTACGTGATGAGTTTGATTTGACAGGTTCAAAACCAGGTTGTGAGGCAGGTGAATGTGGGGCGTGCACTGTGCTGCTTGGCGGAGTGCCAGTTACGTCATGTATGGTGCTCGCTGGGCAGGTTGAAGGGAGAGAAGTCATTACGGTCGAGGGCCTTTCGAAGCGTCGCATTGATCCAATAGTGAGAGCTTTCGTAGAAGCGGGGGCTGTTCAATGCGGCTATTGTATTCCTGGTTTTGTAGTTGCCGCTAGGGGATTGCTAAATGAGGTGGATAAGCCGTCACGTGAGATAGTTTGTTCTGGCCTTTCAGGGAATATTTGTCGGTGTGGCGGGTATTCGAGGATTGTTGAAGCAGTACTGAAGACCAGGGGTCGAGGAAATCAGGGAGGGCATAGCCTTTCTCGTCTCACACGTTAAGATGGTCTCCCCACGTTCAGTTCGCGACGGCCTGCAAATTCTAGATGAGCGTCGAGAAAACGTCAGAATAGTTGCGGGTTCGACAGATGTCTCCGTTATGCTGAAGGACGGCAACGTGAGAGAAGAATGGTGTCTTGACATCTCGCACCTAGACGTGCTACGATATATCAAGATGAGTCGAGATCGTCTAATTCACATAGGCGCACTTGCAACTTACGGAGATTGTATTCGGAGCTCGATCATACAAAGAAATGCTCGCATTCTCGTCGATGCCTTCTACACTTTAGGCTCACCGCAGATTCGTAATCTCGCCACTATTGCGGGTAACCTCGGAAACGCCTCGCCTGCTGGTGACGCTATTCCTCCGCTTTTTGTTTTGAACGCGAGCGTCGTTCTTGAAAGCCTGTCAGAAAGACGCGAGATGTCGGTTCGGGATTTCCTTGTTGATTACAGGAAGACGGATCGTAAACCTAACGAATTGATCACGGAGGTTAGATTTAGCCCTGTCAGAAGAGGCCAGGTTGCCTTCTTCAAGAAGCTTGGTCTTTGCAAGGCGAACGCGATAGCGGTAGCGAGCGTCGCTTTCTGTGGTCAAATGGCTGAAGGTCCCAGGTTTGCTGACGCAAGAATAGCATTGGGAGCAGTTGGTCCAACCGTTTTGAGGGCTAGCCGCGCGGAAAAAGTGCTATTGAGCGGCTTGTTCACCACCGAAAGAATTGGAGAGGTCGCCAGAATTTGTAGCTTGGAAGCTCAACCAATTTCTGATATTCGTGGGTCCGCCGAGTATAGGCGGAAGGCGATCGATGGGCTTGCGCAGCTAGGCTTTCTAGAAATACTTGACGGGTTAAGATCACGCAGCGGGATTGGAGGTTCCAAATCTAGTCGATAGCGCATCTTGTTGCCTTTCTTTCTCGCGTTTCGAGATACGATCTTAAATTGCCAATTGTTTTCGCGTCTTCTCAATCATCATGAGGACACGTTCTGGTGTAGCTGGTATGGTGGTTAGTCTTGCATCGGTTGCGTCGTGTATTGCGTTGCATATCGCTGCGGGGACGGTGATTGTTGATAGTTCGCCGGCGCCTTTGGCTCCGAATGGGCCAGTGGGTTCGTGGACGTCGGTCACGGGTAGGATAACTGGGTTTGCAACGTCCTGACTTGTTGGAACAACGTACGTGGTGAAGTTCGGGGTCTTGACCTTTCCTTCATTGACTTGCATGTTCTCCATTAACGCGTAGCCGATCGATTGTGTGATGCCTCCTTCACATTGTGCTTCGAGTCCTCTGCGGTTTATGATGGTACCCACTTCGGGTACGAAAACCACGTTGAGGACCTTCACCTCACCGGTGAACAGGTTGACTTCCACGTTGGCCGCTGAGGCGGCGTAGCAGAAGAGCATGTTTGGTATGCTCATAGCATCGGGCAAGGGTTCGGGCGGACCGGGAACGGAGTACCAAGCAGTTGCGCTAATGACTCTAGCTTGGGCTAAATCGCAGAGGCTTAATCGTTTCCCGCGACCAGTGATGGCTGTGGGCGTTAATTTCAATAGATGCGTACTGGTTTTCAGCTTTCGGGATGCGTGTTGGATCAGCTTCTCTTTCAGTTTGTCTGCGGTTCTAATGATCGCGTTGCCGATAACGTAAACAACTCTTGAGGCATCTGATCCACCGGAATCGACGCCGTGTTTTGTGTCGCGTGGACTAAGTTGCACTTTGGATACTTCAGTGTTAAGTGCTTGTGCTGCTATCTGCATGAGGGCGGTGGAGGTTCCGCTTCCCATCTCAGGGTTGCTGAGGAACACTTTGTAGGTCCCATCTCGGACCAGTTGGATCTTGACCTTTACTTGTTCTGGAGACGCTCCGTATCCCATACTCTTCACACCACCCGCGAGCCCAACCCCTTTCACTAGCCATGGGTGGTTGCCTTCTCCCCTGTAAAACTCCCGGTTCTTCCAGAGGTCTGCTTGTTCGATTGTTGCTAATGTTTCGATGAATCTTGGTTTAGTAATGGGTAGGCTTCCTGTGCCATCTGGTTCTCCTTCAGTTAACGCGTTAATTTTCCTGAGCGTGAGGGGGTCCATGTGTAGTTTTTCTGCTGCGATGTCTAGCTGAGTTTCCATCGCGAAATTCGATTGGGCGACGCCAAATCCTCGCATGGCTCCTGCTGGTGGGTTATTTGTGTAGACGAGGAGGCCTTCAACATGTGTGTGGGGAATTCTGTAGGCGCCATTGATTGACCCAGCAGCGACTTCTATCACTGTTGGGCCGTAGGAAAGGTAGGCGCCGGTGTCTGCAACTAAACGCGCTTCATTTCCAATGAGGCGTCCGTCCTTCCGCAGGGCAGTCTTCAACTCAATGTCCATTGGATGTCTGGTTGTGCCGGCGACTCCTGATTCCTCGCGTGTCCAAATCATCCTTACGGGTCGATTCGTCTTCATTGCGAGAAGAGTGAGGTGGATTTGAACCGTAATTTCTTCCTTCCCTCCGAATCCTCCTCCCAAATCGATCGCGTTCACATTCACCGAGCCCTCAGGCAGAGAAAGCGCCCGGCAAATTTGCAGCCTGTCCTGAAAAGGTACTTGGGTAGCTGCGTAGATCTCAACTCCTCTCCGAGTTGGAATGGCGAAACCTGCTTCGGGCTCTATGTACATGTGTTTCTGGCGCGGCGTATGGTACGTCTCGTTAACGATTAGGTCCGCGCTCTGGAAGGCCGTTTGCACATTCTCTCTTGAGTAAGTTACGCGGTGCGCGACGTTTCCCTTCTCATGTATTCTGGGTGCGCCGGAAGCTAACGCCTCTCGGGGCGTTGTAACAACGGGCAGCGGCTCATATTCGACATCGATGTGCGCCACCGCCTGCTCTGCCTCCTCCTCCGAATCAGCCGCTACCACCGCAACCGCATCTCCCGCATACCGAACTCTGTCTTGGCATAGGGCCGGCTGATCTGGAACTATGGCGCCGAAAACGTTTGGGCCGCGTATGTCGCGGTATGTCATAACTGCTCGAACGCCAGGTAGCTTGATGGCTTGAGATGGATCTATGCGCTTTATGATCGCATGTGGTACGGGGATGCGACATACCTTGCCGATCAAAGGATCCTTCAGGCGCACATCTCCTGCGTACCTGAACTCCCCTGACGCTTTCGAGACCCCGTCAAGCCTCGGCACACTACGGCCGATAAGACCCATACAAGAGCCGGGTGAAGTGAATTGATAAGATTCTCGGTTCCCCCAGCGCCTTAGCCTTGAACGCCGCTATCACCGATCATCCTCCCTAATTTCCTTCGGCCACGTCGGGCCCGCTTTTTTATGCGGCGCATCCGGTCATCGAACCTAATTTCCCGCCACAGCACCGTGAGCTGGGAATTTACAGTACGTACGAACTACGGTTTCAAGTAGCCGCGTTCCCGGAGGACGGGGACGATGATTTCACGGAGGGCTTCGGACAGCGATTCTTGGTGCCGGTCGGTCCGGTTTCGTTCCAACGCCTGCCACAGTGTCCTCGATAGGCTAATGCTACGTCCTTCCGCCTCAGTCATAACAGATCAAGTATTGTTAGGGGTTCAGTCTCCTTTAGGCATGAGAGGTTGGTGAAAGCAATGAGCCGACAACGCAAAAGAGCCCGTTGGTGCAATGGTTTCGCTTCAGTTTTTAGGGGCAATGTAGTCGCCTTGAGTGTTCAACTGGGCGGATCCTGGGAAGGTGGGTGGAGGTGCTTTGACGAAGAGTTGTAAGCACGGTTCTCGTCGCCCTGATCATAGTGGTTTTGTTAGTGGCCGCGTTCGGCACCACCAACATTGATTCCGTAATGTTCGTGTGTTTTCGATTTCGTTCTTGATGTTTTCTTGGCTTGTACTAGAAATGAATCAAGGGTCCATGTCTTCAAGCAGGTAACTGGGAAGTTTTAGGCCTTCACTCTTCACTGCAGACCTTTTCACGGGTATGTAAAAGGATTCGAACCTACCGTAGGGACGCCCCTTCAAGGATTCGCTCACAGTGACCATATGTAGCCCCCGTCGAGTTCGCCTCTTTATCCGTGATCTGGCGCGAAATGGTACAAGGATTGGAGGAGAGTTGACTTCTAGGAACACGGATTTTCCTCCTGAACTGTGAATCTTATCGCCTAATATGAGGGCTCCCCAGTAACTAGTCTCCCTGAGAATCAAGTAATGCAGACCGGGATGAATGAATCCCGGCCAGCCCACTTCATCTTTACGCGGCGTATACAAGCACCAGACTTCGTTTCCACGCCGTTCAAACGAAAGCTTCAGACCCCTGCGATGTCGCGGCCCGCAACCGAAACATGGACTTTCCAGAGGATTCTCAAGCTTTGCCATAGACGACCGAACCCACTCCTCCTAGACGTGTCTAGAAAATGTGTCTATTGGCCCCAATCTCGAAGTTTGGATTTGCGATTGGTCGTCCCTACGGCAGTACGATCGGCCATCGGTCTTCTCACCAAGAAGCAGCATTAGCATTTCGACATTTTTCCGTTGTCTTAACTGTCCTGGCTAGCGATAACGAGAAAGCCGGATGGGTAATTCCTTTCGCAAGGAGTTTTAGTAGAATTAAATTCGAGCGGTTCGCACTCTACAAACCAGCGAGGGATTTCATGTGACTACCCAGGAATATTCGAAGTTGCTGATTGTTTGGGCAACCGGCGATAAGGATGTGGCTCTGAATATGGTCTTCATGTACGCTATCAATTCTAAGCTGCGTGGTTGGTGGAAGGAGGTGGTTCTACTGATCTGGGGCTCCTCCTCTAGACTGTCAGCTGAAGATAGCGAAGTGCAGTTAAGAATCGCTTCGGCACGGAGAGAGGGAGTGAGAGTTATCGCCTGCAAGAAATGCGCCGAAAACTTGCACGTGGTGGAGGAACTTGAGAAACTCGGCGTTGAAGTATTCTATACAGGCGAATTCTTAACGAACTGGCTAAAGTCGGGAGAACGAGTTCTCACCATCTAAGAAAGCCTCCGACAAGAATGCGTGCGCTTGGAGTCACGAAAGAAGGTAACGGAATCTATGATGAAGAAGGAATTCGTCTCTCTTATCGTACCACCAAAAGAGAAAGTGGATCCAGCTTGGTGGTTCGCAATCCAGGAGGATAAGGTGCTCATTCAGCAAGAGTCGTCTGCAGCGACAATTCCGCGAGTTGTGGACTTTGTCGAGTTCGGATTAGAGGTCTTGCGTCAGCATTACCTTGGCCGACTGGATGGATGTCACTGCTATGCGGTTGAGGTGGCTGAAGGAGTTACTCCTCCTCACGGGATGAGGTTTGAGGGTCTGCGTCAGATGTATGGACGAATGGATGAATACATGTTCGCGTTAGCCGGCCGAGCGCTACAGATCATTGATTGGGACAGGACACACCAGTTCTGTGGCCGGTGCGGGTCTGAGACTAGAACGCACGCTACAGAACGAGCCAAGGAATGCCCAAAATGTGGCCTTCTCCATTTTCCTCGTCTCGCCCCCGCGATCATTGTCCTCATCCGACGCGACCGGGAAATGCTGCTGGCCAGAGCACGTCGTTTTACAACAGCCATGTACAGTACGCTGGCTGGCTTCGTAGAACCTGGCGAAACACTGGAGGAAGCAGTCATCCGCGAGGTGAAAGAAGAGAGCGGGATTACTGTTAAGGACATCCGCTACTTCGGAAGCCAACCCTGGCCCTTTCCTCATTCGCTCATGATCGGCTTCACTGCAAACTACGCCAGCGGCCAAATCACGTTGAATGATTCGGAAAACATTGATGTGGGCTGGTTCACGGTCGAGAACTTACCTTCTCAACTGCCCGGCGAAATGAGCATTGCACGAAAGCTGATAGACTCATTCCTAGAAAGCCCTAATTCTCGGGCGGCATGAGCCTTTCTCATTCCTCGTCTTCTCCATAAGGATCAGATGGCCAGTTAGTGAGATTAGCAGCGTATCTCCATCAGAGATCTCAAGAGCCTTGGTGATCTCCACCGGAATGTTGGCACGGAGGGTGCTATCCGGTTCATCATTGTGCCGCACATAGAATTAAGAGGGCAGCCAGCCAATAGCAGATGTAAGGTGTGATGATGTTGAAAGCGATCAAACTGAATGAGACTCCCTCTGAAGACACTGAAGGTGGCATCTTTGAGGGTGGAAAGGTCAACGTGAAGACGCTGATTGACAAACAGCTCGGAGCAGAGGAAATCAAATCCGCTATCGTCACCTTCTCCGCGGGCGCCCGGACAAAGATGCATATTCACGATCATGAACAGATCCTCTATATCCTGAGCGGAAAAGGAATAGTGGCCAACGAACATGGGGAGCAAATAGCCACCCCAGGCATGTTTTTCTTCATTCCGGCAGGAGAGAAACATTGGCACGGCGCAACGCCAGAGAGCCCTTTCTCACATTTGTACGTCTACAATTCGAAAACAGAGACCAGCTACTAGCAACTTCATAATCGACGTGCGACATAACAGAACATCGCTCCCCAATATCTATGTGGTTCTACGGTAACCTTGATGGTCTTTTGAAACTGCGTTGGAAAGTGCTAAGCCTTGGGCAGCCTCATGACTGCTTTCTTCTGTTGGAAAAACCGTCACCCATATCGGGTCTGTTTCACCATTCCCTCTCGACGCTTTACCCTCTAGCGCTCATTATAGTGTCTATTCTGTAGCGATCATGTAAGACTTGACGGCCTAACGTGAATTGCTATGTCTGCTAGACAATGCAAATACTGTCACGGTCGCGGTGGCGATTGGATTCAGGTTACGGTACTCCGCAAGCGTAGATTCATCTTCAAACCGTGCCCATACTGTCAGAAAGTTGTGGAATGGAAAACTGGACAACTGACGCAACTCAACCAGTTTTGCGGGTAGGAGGTAAAACCATCACCTAGCACGGAAATCCTACTTTGCCGTAATGTTCGCTGACTCATTGCCTAAAGCTGCAGCAAGGGCGAAAGTTGAGATTTTCGTGGGACTCCTCTACGAAAGAATTGCGAGAAACGGATTGAGAACTCGAGCGATTAGTTTCCAAAAAATCTCCTCACGAACTTATGAGGGCAGACGACAAAAGCGGACGTGGCCTTCATGGTCTAGGCGGTTGAACTAACCACCTACGGAGCGCGTAGTTTCGCCTAACTCTCAGCCTCCGGAAACTTCATTCTAAGGGTGATTAGTCAAGCAACGTCAAGTGACTGATTGTGAGTTATGATGCAATGTCCATCATGCGGGGTCGGATCTGCGATCGAATGTTTTGAGCAGGTACGGAATAACGGGGACTTGGAATGGCGAGTAACTTACTACTGCTATTCCTGCAGCGGTCAGTCCAAACCCACAACGCACTCAAGCTGATCAAATCTGGTGCCTTCGATTGAATTGTCCTTTCTGCGCAGGCCAGTTAGAAGCTGAAAGTCAAGAGCAAATTTGGAACGGCGCCAGCTTCACCGTAAGAATCAACTACCAATGCCAAAATTGCGAGTTGACATTCCCTGACCAGTACCTAAGATCTCATCAGGGGTACACGGAGGACTAGCCATCGAAAACCATCCGTGCACTTTCTCTGGAATAGGTTGAATATTCTAAGGGTAGGTGCTGTAGCCGTATTGGGAAAAATGTTCATCGAAGGTGAATGCGTTCCGAATCCCTTCGGCGTCTATGACAGCAAAACTTGTGGGGGGCTCCGATTATCCTATAATTATGGGATAATCCTATAATTATGGGATAATCCCATATCTATGGGATTCCTTAAATACTCACTTCACCAAGCTACTGAAGCGCTATGTACAGACTTACATCCCCTCAGACCTACAAGATCATCTCATATTTCCTAGCACACCCTCAAAGTTCTCAGATCGAGATCTCAAGAAAGACAGGTACGTCGAGGAACCTAGTGAACCATGTCGTAAATGCACTGAAGGCGCCAGGAATTGCTACACAGAAAGCCAAAGGGCACCTGGAGCTCACCGATCCACTTAGGTTGCTTGAAGTCCTTTCAACGGAACGTTCACTCTCCAAGCTCGTCGTGAAAGACGTCAGAACCGAGGAGTCCGAAGTGCCGAAGGTCGAAAGATTAGTGAGAAACGCAGCAACTCACACAGGTCTCTACGCCCTCACCGCCTTCTCTGCTCTCGCAAAGCACATAGAATTCTACATTACGTATCCAACAGTCCACGTCTACTCGGAAAAGCCAGTTGAACTCGCGAATGCAATTCCAACTGGCAGAGGAGACGTAACGGTACAAATCCTAAGACCAGACTCAGAATCAATATTTCAAAACGCGAGACGTCTGAAAGAGACTATGGTAGTTGAACCGATCCAGATAGTGATAGACCTGTTCTGTTTGAGCGGGGCCGGCCGGGACGGCGCTATGAAGCTCTACAAAGAGATAATTCAATAGATGAGCAAGCGGACCCCCGGCGGATTCCTGGCAAACGCTTCTTACCGAGAACTCGTCAGCTTCGTACGCTACTTTGGCCACTTCGGCACACCGGTAATAATAGGCGGCTGGGCCGTGTTCCTCTACAACCCATACTTCGGCTCAGTAGACATAGATGTGGTTGGACCCAGCCTCAATGGCGCGTTCGATGAGATCATTGAAGGATATGAAAGATCGCACGGCTACGAGATCACTAAGCAAGATCTCTTGGGCACTGAAATAGTCGCGAGCAAGACGATTCGCTCGAAGGCTGGAAAGAAGATAGGCGACATGGAGATCGACGCGTGCAGCTACGAACAACCAGCCGTCGGTCAGTTTCACGAAGATAAATCGAAAACCCTACCCTACGCTCTGTGTGAAAAAGACGGATGCAAGCAGGAAGTAAGTATTGCAAAGGACTGTGTCTGTTATGTTCCCAGTAAGCCGCTACTCACCCTTTTCAAGGTGAAAGCTAGGCGAGATAGATCATACGACATTACAACTAAGGGTTCGACGATGAACTCCTCCAAGCTCGAATGGCTAAGGAGTAAGGTCGCGAAAGATGGCTCTGACATCATCGCGTTACTCGACCCAACGGTCAGGCGAGCCACGTTGAAGGATAAGATGAATTATGAGCAGATGAAAGCTCTCGCCTCAGAGTCAAATCTTACAAATCTAGTAACGGAGACACTGCAGAACGTCTTGGAAGATGAGCGCGCTCTCTCTCTGTACGGCGATAAGGTAAACTCGCGAGCGATACTCAAACACGTGGCAAGTCTCAATACATAGGGCCACATGAAACCGCCGCCTTTAGCTAAATGACTTGGCCCTTAGTCCTTTAGCGGCCTTCCCTTCGTCTGGATCATCGAAACAATGGACCATATGAGGTACAACCGAATCTTCGGTTATGGCTGAGAATCAAAAAGGAAGGAATAACAGGGCAGCGTACCGTTCCGTCCTTCTTTTGGTTTCGACTTAGCAGATGGATTCTTCAGTCCGGGCGGTGTACTCGGATTCCCATACCCATCCAATCTAGTGGTCTTCGGTGTGAGTGTACGGCTAGGGCGAATGCCCAGGCTAGGTCGTCGTGGGTTTCCTGAGTCCATCCATCCTTTTCGAAACCTTCGATCATGCTGGCTTATGAGTATCCTTCCGCCATCCCTCTCTCCACCGCTTCTATGTGCACCGCTTCCGAAATCACCATCACCATCTGAAATCAGACAGCGCTTTAGTTATCATGATGGCTGATTTGCCTGAGTGATTGATGGTAACTCGTATATTCGCCTGTTAGTCTTGCGAAGTGTCTCGGCACGCTGATGACGCGGAGTTGGTGGTTGATGAAGAAATTACTGGAAGAAGCCATGGAGCGCGCGACGAATTATCTTGAGAATCTGAGCGAGAGAGATGTCATTCCCAGTAAGGAGGCTGTCGCGCGGCTTGCAAAGTTGAACGGTCCTTTTCCGGAAGAAGGTTTGGAGGCGGATGTTGTGTTGGCGGAATTGGATGAATTCTGTTCTCCGGCGACTATGGCTACGGCTGGTCCACGCTTCTTTGGGTTCGTTACTGGAGGGTCGTTGCCCGCAGCATTGGCAGCCAATTGGCTCGCAGGGGCGTGGGATCAGCCCTCTAGCTTCTATGAGGAAACGCCCGCAACAGCCTTTCTAGAGCAGCTTGCGCTAGGCTGGCTCATCGACGTTTTCAGTCTCCCTTCAGAATGTGGCGGGGGATTTGTAACCGGCGCCACGATGGCCAACTTCGCGGCTTTGGCTGCTGCACGGCACGTGGTCCTTGCGCGGGCGGGTTGGAGTGTGGAGAGAGATGGTTTGTTCGGCGCTCCACCGATAACGGTCGTGGTTGGAGCGGAAGCCCATGCTTCATTGATAAAATCTCTCGGACTGTTGGGATTGGGAAGGAGCAGGGTTGTTAGGGTGCCGGCGGATGGGCAGGGGCGAATGCGTGCGGAAGCGTTACCGACCGTCTCGGGTCCTACAATTATCTGCGCTCAGGCAGGGAACGTGAACACGGGTGCCTTCGACCCTTTTCGTGAGATCTGCAAGCGCGCTCACAGCGCAGGAGCCTGGGTTCATGTTGATGGAGCCTTTGGCCTCTGGGCATTAGCCTGTCCGTCACGTTCGTATCTAGCACGTGGAGTCGAGGAGACGGACTCGTGGGCTACTGATGCACACAAATGGCTCAACGTTCCCTATGATTCTGGGTTGGCATTTGTGAGGGATGCCGAGGCTCTGCGCGCTGCGATGGCGGTGACCGCCGAGTACTTACCGGCTAGTACCGAGCATCGAAAGCCGTGTGACTACACGCCTGAAATGTCAAGACGGGCACGCGGAGTTGAGGTGTGGGCCGCGTTACGGTCGCTAGGTCGTTCTGGTTTGTCAGACCTAATTGAACGGACTTGCAGGCACGCTAAGCGTTTCGCCGAAGGATTGAACGCTGCCGGATACGAGATACTGAACGATGTTGTTCTCAATCAGGTCTTGGTGTCCTTCGGAGATGCTGACACAACAAGGCGGGTTATTGCTGGACTTCAAGAGGATGGAAGCTGTTGGTGCGGAGGTACGGTGTGGCAGGGACACACGGCGATGCGCATAAGTGTTTCATCTTGGGCAACGACCGAAGCCGACGTGGACCGAAGCTTAGAAGCAATGCTGCGCATAGCCAGTAAACATGTTCGGCGCTGACACCAAACCAGATATGAACGCTTGCAGAGAGATGCGATTGCGTGAGTCGGCTATAGTATTCACCTTGAAAGAGAGAGGTGCGATCACTGGTGCATTCTTCAAAAGAAGCGACTCAGCCGTTGGCAGGCAGGATCAAGAATGTGAAAATCGTTGAACCTATGAGTGAAAGAATGGCAATAGTAGCGTTCTCGAAGCTGTAGGACTCGTGAGAGTAAGTCTGAGCTTGAGGCTTGAAAACCATGAAGATTGTGGCCTTGGGGGATAGTTTGACGGTTGGAGAAACCGGTTTTTCTGATTCTGATGAGTCCGTCTCGTACCCGAAATATCTTGAGACACTTGCTAAACAATATCTGACCAGCCTCCGATCAGGTGTTGAGGTAAACGTGTTGAACAGGGGAATTAACGGTGATCTGACTTCGGGTATGCTTGAAAGGTTCTCGGGGGACGTGGTTGATGAGAAAGCGGATTACGTGATCATACTTGGAGGAGCCAATGACTTAGGTTGGGGTTTTGATCCGGCAATGATCGCCCAGAACTTGACTACGATGTACGATGCCGCTCTGAACAAGGGCATTGTGTCCGTGGCATGCTCGGTGCCATCGATTCTTGGATTCGACGAATTGATCCCTCCCAGGCTCCAGCTTAACAGAATGATCCATATGGAAGCAGGGAAGAGAAGCATCGCATTCGTGGACTTTTTCACGGCAACTGCCGACGCACGGAACAATAGGTTGTCAGAGGATTACTCTGCCGATGGGCTTCACCTAAACACGAAGGGTTACCAGCAAATGGGCAAATACATGTTCGACAAATGGTTGAGGGCGCTTCTGGAACATACAAAGTAGTTTCGTATTCTGTTGCAGGACCTAGGCTTATGCCAAGAAAATCTCATTCTCATCGTGAGAAGCCTTTCAGGTTCATCGTTGATGCACACGAAGACATCGCATACAACGCTGGGAAAGGGCGTGATTTCAAGCTTTCAGCTCTCGAGAAACGGAAGCTCGAAACCTCGCGCGACAGCGGTAAGGGGGTCGCGACCCTTGGTTTGCCCGAACTCATCCAAGCAGATGTACGTATTGTTTTTGCAACTCTGTGGGCCGCGCCCTGCAACGTGCTCGTACCGAAGCTCAAACCATGCTACGAAACCCCCCAGCAGGCCTATGATTTGGCAAGAAAGCAACTCGAATACTACAACGATCTCGCCAAAGACTCACGTATCACGCTAATTCGGTCAAGAAGCGAGATTGACTACGTACTCGACCCAGACAGTTCGCGTCTTGGTGTGGTTTTACTTATGGAAGGAGCTGACCCAATTGTAACTCCGAAACAGGTCCGAGAATGGTTTGAGGCTGGTGTGCGAATCGTCGGCCCAGCTTGGCATGCAACTCGCTACGCGGGCGGCACACGAATGCCGGGACCGCTTACGGGACTCGGCCGCGAATTGATGGAAGAGATGGAAAGAACTGGCCTGATTCTGGACGTATCGCATATGGCTGAGGCTAGTTTCTTTGAGGCGTTGGAGCTATTCCATGGGCCTGTGATAGCCAGCCACTCTAATTGTCGCGCCATCGTCCCAACTGACAGGCAGCTAAGCGACGAAATGATCTCTGCTCTCGTAGCGCGGGAAGGCGTCATTGGGACAGTGCTATGCAACGAATTTCTGCAGCCTGACTGGAAGCAAACGGGCGCAATAAAATCGAAAGTCACGTTGGCAGACGTGGTGAAACATATTCGTCATGTGTGCGACTTGGCCGGCGACAGGTTCCACGTGGGAATTGGTTCTGATTTTGACGGTGGGTTTGGAGCTGAAAGTATTCCCGCCGAATTAGATACGGCGGCGGACCTGCAGAAGGTTGGTGAAGTACTCGGCGACGACGGCTTTTCTCAAACCGACATCGGCAACATCCTTGGCGGTAACTGGGTTAGACTGCTTAGACGCGCACTCCCGTGACGAACATGCGGGTTGGGCAAGATTTTCGGGAATTTGTATTGCTGTTCTCTGGTTAGCCTGCCCCAAACATCTGATCGGTAACGCGTGCGTGGTATCTTAGTTGAGTTGAAAAGCTGCTCCTATTCCCTTCTGTCGGGCAAGCGTATACACGGTGTAGGCTGTCGTGATGTCTTGAACTGCGAGGCCGGTTGCGTCGAAGAGGGTTATTTCTTTGGAGGTTACTCTTCCCTCCTTCCGATCCAGTACGATGTCCGCCAACTCGGCGTAGATTGCTTCCTTCCGCAGCATACCTGTTCTAACTGCGGTCTGAATCTCGCCTCTCTCTACGCATTGGTCGATACTGTCAACAATCACCTTTGCTCTTGCAACTATCTTTGGATCCAACTCTTGCTTGCCAGGTGAATCGGCTCCAATCGCATTGATATGCACTCCCTCAGTTACCCATTCATCAAGTACGATCGGCGTCGTTGATGGCGTCACTGTGATGATCAAGTCAGCTTCCTGGACTGCCTGCCTTGGGGAGTTCGCTTGTTCAAATCTGAATGGGTAGTTTCGAGTCATTTCTTTGACGTATTCCGTGGCGTTCTCCGAATTGATATCGTATACTCTCACGGATTCTATCTTCAGTACTTCATTTAGGGCTGCAATCTGGTATCTCCCCTGCGTCCCTGCACCGATGACTCCGACGACCGCAGAGTTCTGTCTAGCCAGATATTTCGCCGCCACTGCGCCAGCGGCCCCGGTTCTGGCGGCAGTTATGTACGTGCCGTCCATAATTGCTAATGGTCTGCCGTCGTCGAGATCGTTCAGAACAATCGTGCCTGAGAGCGCTGGGCGGCCATGCCGTGCGCGGTTATTCTTGTAAAATGTGACGATCTTTGCTCCAATACAGTAATTTTCTACATAGCCGGACTTGATCTCGTGCTCTCCCTCGTGCCTGTCAATTAATGTCAAGATGACGGGCGCAACTTTAGAGGTGCCTTTCCCGTACGCACGAAATGCTTCCTCGACCGCGCTGACAATATCGCGCATACTCACCAGGTTCTTGACGTCTGATGAGGAAAGAATGAGGACCTCGTCCATTCAACTAACCTCGACGGAGGACGCGAACCAGATGAGATATCAACCGTCACTGTTGCCCGCGGAGTGAAAACAGACATCATGTTTTTCAAGCGTCCTCAATCTGCAGCTGACTCAACTTAGATTTTGATTACTTGGAAGTGAAAATATGCTTCACGCTGTATTGGATGATTTTCCAACTGCTCGACGCCTGACGTACCTGAATTCGGCGTCTATCTCATTGATGCCACAGCCTGCGGTAGAGGAGATGATTGAGTTTGAACGGAAGATTGCGGGCGGTGGTACTATTGGTTTCGACGAGGAGGCAGAAACCCAAGCCTTGGAAGTTCCGAGAAACGAGATGGCGTCCCTATTACATGCCAAGCCTGATGAGATTGCCGTTCTGTCCAGTGCAACTGAAGGCATTTGCACTGTAGCTTGGTCTCTAGAGTTCAAGAGAGCCGGAAACGTAGTTAGTACTGATGCCGATTTTCCCAGCGTTGTCTATCCTTGGATGCGATTGGCGCGATCGAAAGGATGCGAAGTTCGTCTAGCTAGAAATCATGACGGCGTCGTAAGCGAGCATGACATAGAGAAACTCGTTGACGATCGCACCTCCGTCATATCAATCAGTCATGTCGAATATGGAACTGGACAGCGATTTGATATTCGCTGGTTGTCGGAATTAGCGCACTCGCATGGAGCTATCCTTGTAGTAGACGCCACTCAATCAGCAGGGCTGATGCCTATTGATGTTCACAAGGATGATGTCGACGCCCTTGTTGCGGGTGGGTATAAGGGCTTGTTAGGGCCATTCGGCTCGGCATGCGTGTACATTCGAGCTGATCTTATACCGAAGCTTGAGCCACCGCTTGTCGGATGGCGCAGTACCAAAGTACCTTACGACTTAGACGCGACAAAGATGCCTCTTGCAGAGGGATCTAAGAAATTTGAGTTCAGTACGATGAGCTATTCATCTGCAACTGGCTTAGGAGCGTCTTTGACATATCTCAGAAAACATGACTATTCATACATAACTAGCCACGTGATGTCATTAACTGAGAGCTTCATTGAGATGGTCGCACGGAGACATCCAGCAACTACTGTTCTCACACCGCGAAAGAAGAATTCTGAGGCTAGCATAGCTTCATTCAGGTTCCAAAACCGTGACCAATCCGCGATCGCTGCCGGTCTCGTTAAACGAGGAGTCATCGTATCGCAACGCTTCAACGGAGTTCGATTCTCATTTCACATGTACAATTCCGAACAAGATTTGACTAGTGCTATGGAAAAACTTGACCAAGTACTGACTAATTGATTCTGACTCTTCTTCCAAAACTTTTGTCGTGATTCGTATCGGGTTCAATAATCGTATATATCATAGACATTTATGCGGCGCCTATTTTCGATTGAAAACAACTAACGAGGCCTCAGCAACAAAGGAAACTGTTTATTGGTACTTATCTTCAAACCTAAAGACCTAGCTGAGAATCTCAATATTGGGATTGTTATTCCTTTGGAGGGCACCGACGGTGGGTTTGGAGCTGAAAGTATTCCCGCCGAATTAGATACGGCGGCGGACCTGCAGAAGGTTGGTGAAGCACTGGGCGACGCCGGCTTTTCTCAAACCGACATCGACAACATCCTTGGCGGTAACTGGGTCAGACTGCTTAGACGCGCACTCCAGTGACGAACATGCTGGTTCACCGAGATTTTCGCGAATTTGTATTGCTGTTCTCTGATTTGCTTGCCCCAAACATCTAGTTCGAATATTCCCCTGCATGGTTTTTTCGAGAACGCAGGAGAGTTGTGCTTTAGAATTCATGCGTCTTGGTAGATGAAGGCGACGCTGTCGCCTGATTGGACGCTCCAGTTGAAGTTTGGTGGTGAACCGATGTTCCAGCCCCAGAGGTATCCGTCAATGGGCATTTTGAGGGTTTCAATTACTTCTCCATAGGGATTCAGAACGGTCGCGATTGGCGTGTTCTTCTTCAGTTTGACTCCGACGTCGACAAGGCGATTTACGATACCCCCTCGGTTGGCCACGCTCATGCCGTGAAATGCAAAATTACCGGGAAAGACTTTGACTTCGGTTTGGGGTTCTGGGGTTCCCTGGATCATTTCAAGTTGCTTTAGTACATTCATTAGTCCTCGCACCGCGACTCTTACACTTGTCCACTCTTCTCCCATAGTTAGGTCGGTGCCCGCCTCTAGTTCGGGCGTGAACGCGGGTACACCATTTGCCAGTAAAGCGTCAACGTATTCGACATCGCTTGGCTTCATGCCTGGCAGGGCGAAGTCGCCCTTCGGCCGAATAATAGTTAGGCCGAAAGCCTTCGCCGCTTCAAGGGCCTTGTTCTCCACCTTCTTGTCCTTGCAATATTCTACGTATGAGAAGTGAAGGCATGGTTTGACGTTCTCGTGAACGTCCATCACCAAATCCGCGCTCTTCGACGCATTCTCCCATATGAAATTCGCAAGCCGAGATGTTATCGACCCGTCTTTGCTACCGGGGTAGGCGACGTACATGTTGACGTAGTCATGCGGGGTAACATATTCTCCCCACTGCATTCCCAGCGGGTTGGAGATGGGAAATGCGATAATGCTTCCCTTCAATCTCGCCGCATCGATCTTCCTGGTTAGTATTTGAATAGCTGCGTAACCTACGAGCTCGGTGGGATGAGTGGCGCAATTAATTACAACCTTCGGCCCCTCATCCTGGCCGTTGACTAAAATCACGGGAAGATGAACTCTAGACCCGTCTCTTAGTTCAACCCATGTAGCCGGTCCATGGGTTTTCTGGCCTGGTTCCGCTGAAACCTCGCCAACTTTCAAAACTTGTTTCAAGAAGCCCTAGCAGGTACCCAACAGTTGCGAAATTTAAGCGCACCTTTGTTCTCAGAATCAGAGAGCTGTGAAAGGCTGGTGACAATGTCTATCACCCGTTCAGAATAGCTATGGCTGCGGCATGAGGATCCTCACCTGCGGTTATGTCTCAGGTGGGTGGTTTCAGCGCGGATCGTTTCGGTCTCCAGAGCCCACACGTTCTTACGGGCATCGTGATTCTTTTCGGGTCGGCTGCGCTTCTGGCTTTTATTTTTGTGGCCGCGATTCTTGGATTTGACCTTCAATGGCCAGATGAATCGAGCTCGGGTTCGATTCTCTTCTCGTGTTTACTTTCCATGTCTTTTCATGAGCTCATGGGCAAACTCGTTGACTAGCCCGTCGATGAACTTCATGAAATCTTCCTCGGAAACCATCGCCGTGTCAAGCTTTGCGTCTATTTTCCTCTTTGCCTCGATCAAGAACGGGTCCGATTTCAATGCGGTCGTTGTGGTGTATAATCCCGTTATTTTGCTAATAGCGTCGAGGAGTCGTATTGCGCCATAGTGCTGTGGTTCGTTTGGGATTCCGCGAGCTGCCGTTACTAGGAAAAGTGCGTATTCAAAGAGGAATTGGTCTGGCGTGTTAGGTGTTTTCGATGAATTGTTGTTAACCGAGCTTTTTCTGTCTCCATATTTGTCATAGTACGTGATTTTGCCCTCAGGCGACTTTCTTATGGGGGGAGGCTCGTCTGGGGCGGGGTAACCTAGTGAAACAATAAGTTCAGTGCGGCATCCTTCTGGCAGGCCCAGAATGGTCTTGACTGCGGCTTCTGCGTAGGATTTTATGAACGAGGCGCCCAAGCCGAGGGCGTAGGCGGCTAAAACTATGTTTTCGGCCGCGGCTCCAGCGTCGTACAGCGAGCATTGATCCTCGTCAACCTTAGAGACTCCCTTGCCGACACGGAGGTCGGTGCACACGACAATCGCTGCAGTGCTATCACCGAAGTAACCTGGAGACACAGCTTTCAGCATTTTCAACTGGTTAGGGTCCTTGACTACGATGAGAAACCTGTAAGGGATGTTGCCTCCAGTCGGAGCTCTGTGCGCCGCGTATACCACTTTGTCCAGGACCTTTTCTGGAATCGGTTTGGGTACGAAGGTTCTGCATGCTCGCCTTCTCTTCAGGACTTCGAATAAGTCGGTGGATGTTGACAAGGCTTCAGTTCCTCATCCATGGTTTGCAGGATGATTTAGTAAATCCATCTTGTACCTCAAAATCGTTTCGCGGTTCTGGCCTGAAGGATTATTAGCGGTCTTAACGGTGCAGCTTTCGAAAGTGATTAGGTCTCATTGCCTGAGTATTTTGAATACGAATTGGGAGCGGCGGCTCACAAAATAGCCTCGGAACTATTCAAACTAAAGATCGGCGAGACATTAGTCATAACTGCGGACACGGAATCCGACCGGAGGGCGGTGGACGCGTTGGCGACTGCAGCTTTCACTGTTGGCGCTAAACCTATGGTAGTATGGATGCCTTCGCCTTTGGGTGTTGGCAAGGCAGCTGATCCTATGCTGCCCCTTGAACCATTGACAGCCGCGTTGAAGGCTACTGACGCTTGGGTTGAGTTCAACAACAAGTATCTTCTATACTCAACTCCGTTTGAAATCGCTGTAAGGGAGAACAAGAAGCTCAGGTACATGAACCTGAGCGGGATGAACGTTGACATGCTCGTAAGAACAATAGGCAGAGTGGATATGCAAGCCCTCAAGGAATTTCAAGGTAAACTCGCGGGCATGGTGAAAGCAGCCAAGAAGATTCGGCTTACCTCACCCGCTGGAGAAGATGTGGAAATGGACTTTGACCCTAAAGGGCCGGTAGTAAACGACGTGGGATTCGCCGACACACCCGGCCCACACTTCCTGAGTGGCCAACTAACACCGGGATACTCAAGCTCAGTGAACGGAATAATCGCCTTCGACGGATCCGTAGTTCCACCAATTGGCTTAGTGAAAGAGCCCGTAAAACTGCACGTAAGAAATGGAAGGGTGGAGAGGATTGAAGGTGGAAAAGACGCTTTAACGCTGGATACTTGGCTGAGAAGCTTCGACGACCCATCCATGTTTCGCGTGGCGCATCTTTCCTTCGGCTCCAACCCCGGTGCTAAGCTAACGGGGAATATTGTTGAGGACGAACGCGTCTGGGGCAGTACGGAATGGGGCCTCGGTTACGTGGGACCAGATCTTACGAATGATGGAAAACCGATCACAGCAGCCTCCCACACCGACGGCATATGCCTGAACACGTCCGTCTGGCTCGACGAACTGCAAGTCTTCGACAAGGGTAGGCTGGTTCATCGAGAGCTTGCCGGGTTGGCGAAGAAGCTCGGAAAAGATTAGCTAAGGAAAAAACCGTGATTGGCTCCGCATGTGGGACTCAAATGGTGCTGATAACTCTTCGTTTGGCCTGATTGTAAAGAGGTAACAGAGCCCAAAAAATAGCTATAAATATGGAATGAGGGGAACAACGCACTTGGTGTTAACGGCGTGTCTTCGAAGCGTGCGATAACAAGTGTTCAAGCCGCAATCGTGATTGTTATCATAGTTTTAGCGGCCGTCGGTGTGTATTACGTAACCCGACCATCATCCACGGCTCCCCCGGCCACTCAGAGTACCATGATGACGTCGAGCTCAAGCTCGACTCCTGGACCTGCAAACACCAGTCAGCTTGTCGTTGAGGAGAATGAACCGCCGAACTCCTACGATCCCGCATCCGGATTCTTCGCGGGGGAAGATGAGATCCTGGTGAATACGTACCAAGAACTCGTCATGTTCAATTACACGAGCACAACTGAGTTCGCACCAATCCTCGCCCAGAGCTGGACTGCGAGTCCAAGCTATGCCTCCTACACATTCGCCTTGAGGACCAACGCCTACTTCGCTAACGGGGACGCATTCAACTCATCGGTTGTATGGTTCAACTTTTATCGAACGATTATTATGAACCAGGCCGGCGCGTTCTACTTTACTAACACTCTGTACAGTGAATCAGAGGCTTTAGCTTCAGGATATAACGTCCCGGCCGGCGTTCCCGCGGCACTTGAAGCGGGAGGCTACCAACTGTCTTCAACGAACTCAACCCTGATGCGGATTCAGGCCGCTGCGGATCTAACGGCGATCCTGAGCAACTTCAACACCGCCAACTCCACAATCCAGAAGATAATGAGTTACCCTAACCAAGCAGTTGTGGTCGTAGATCCTTACACTGTCACCTTCAATCTAGTTAATCCCTACGTGTACTTCCTGCAAGTCATAGCCGTACCGGGCGCAGGGCAGGTTGATCCCGCTTTCGTAGACCAAAATGGAGGAGTTCAGGCGAACTCGCAAAACACGTATGTCAACACGCACACGATGGGTACGGCACCATATGTGGTTCAAAGCTACACACCGGGCACTGTAATCACGGAGGTAGCGAACCCGAACTACTGGGCTGCCAAGTTGCTGGCTTCCGAATCAAATATCATGCTTTCCACGCCGAAGATACCGACAATCATTGTGGAATATACAACCGTCACGAATCAGTTGATTCAAAGCATTGAGAGCAATAAGGCGGCTCTACTTGAGGGGCAACCTCTCCCTGCGATCACTCCCAACTACCTACCCTCACTAGCTGCCTATCCAGGCGTCGAAGTGCAGAACCTGGTCGGTGCGCCCATATTCACCTCTCTACTGGCCGCACTTGATACGCAGCAATATCCATACAATATCCAGGGCTTCAGAGTCGCACTCTCAACCGCAATCAACTATACGGAGATAAACACGTCCGTGGGTAACGGCTACACGACACAGTTCGTAGGGCCAATAACGCCGGGCCTTGACTATTACAACCCCGGAAACCTCCCGCAGTACTCATATGACCCGTCTAAATCAATCGCTCTTCTAGCGCAACTTGGATTCCAACTGAGCCTTCCGAACGGAACCACGATAAACCCAGGCGGAAAGACTGCCCAGCTAAGTATCACATACGTTACGCCGGATGCAGCGGAAACTAAGATTGCAGAAGAAATGCAAACGATGTTTGCCAACATTGGGTTGCAATTCAAGCTGAACGGAGTCACCACGGAGGCGGAGGAGTCACTCATTTCGCAACCAGGAACAGCCGCAACCTATCCTGGCATGCTAATCTGGTACTGGTATCCGAGCTGGCTTGACCCGGTTTACCAAGATTTGGTGGTTCAAACTAACGTTGCTTACGGGGGGATAGCGGGTAATGTTCCCTGGTTCAACAATACGCAGGTGAACGACTTGACGAACACTCTTCCATTCAACACGAATGCAACCCAAGTGAAGCAGAGCGTCATTCAGGTCTACAACATAGTTTACCAGCAGGTTCCGGACCTTTGGCTTTACGGAATAAACCCGTACTGGGTTCAGAGAACCTACGTGAGTGGCGTAATCTACAACCCGGGAATACTGGGCTTCTACTACCCGCTAGTCTACTACACCTCCTCCTAACCCTGCTCGTATAGATAGCAAGCTACAAGTTCGTCATCCCTCAAAACCAGGGGTGGCTCCCTCTCTCTACACTTCGGCATTGCGTGCGGACACCGGGGCTCGAAGCGGCAGCCCGTCGGCAGGTTGATCAAGCTCGGAGGTTCGCCAGTTATGGCCTCGGGAGACGAGCCGTCCAGCTTAGGCGCAGAGGCCAGAAGCGCCTGCGTGTAGGGATGGTTAGGCTGCTTCAACACATCCCCCGGCCTACCGTACTCTACGATTTTTCCAAGGTACATTACCGCGATCTTGTCCGCCATGAATCTCGCGACATTTGGGTCGTGGGTGATTAGGACGTATGTGAGATCACGGAGGGACTGAATTTCAACGAGTAGGTTTAGGATCTGAGCCTGAATCGAGACGTCTATTGAGGATGTCGGCTCGTCGAGAACGATCACCGCGGGGTCACTGATGAGTGCGCGTGCGATGGCGGTCCTCTGTTTCTGGCCTCCGCTCAACTCCGATGTACGTCGGGCCATGAATAGAGATTCCATGCCGACAAGTTTGAGAGTCTCAGAAACTTTCGCGGTTATCTCGGACTTTCCTAGGCCCATCTTGCTGATTGGTTCGGCGATGCAGGTTGAAACGCTAAGGTATGGGTTGAGTGATGAACTTGGGTCCTGGAAGACCATTTGCAGCCGCCCCCTCACGGCCCCCCTCTCACGTACGTACTTTACTTGGGTTCCCTCGTACGAGATCCTTCCGCCATCTAATTTCTCTAACCCGACTATTAGTCGCCCGAGCGTAGTCTTACCGCATCCGCTCTCGCCTAGCACCACAAGGGATTCACCCTTCTCCACGCCTAGGGTGACTCCGTCAACCGCGTTTATGTATCGCCTCTTTTCGCGGCGCAGGCGACTAAAGATTGTCTGCTCCCCAATGCTGAACTTCTTCACGGCGTTCTCTATCTGAAGGGAAGCTAGTGTGCTACTGCTCATATTTCTCGCCGTAGTTTACGCAGCGGACCTGGGTTTCCTCTACTCTATTTAGCGTGGGTATACTCTTTCGGCATTCCTCACGAGCGAGGGGGCACCTTGCCGCGAAAGCGCAGGCATTACCTACGTCGTCCCAGCTGAATGCGCCCTTTATCGCGTCGAGTGAGCCTTCGCTCTTGGCTTTAGATGGAATGCTTTTGATTAGTCCAAGGGTGTATGGATGCTTTGGATCCGACAATACCTGCTTTGCGGGGCCTAGCTCTTGGACCATTCCACCGTAGAGGACGGCTATTCTGTCGCTGATTGAGGCGGCCACTCCAAGGTCGTGAGTGACGTAGACGATTGACATCTTCGTTTCGTCTCTGATTTCTTTCAGGAGCAGGATTACTTGTGCCTGTGTTGTTACGTCAAGCGCGGTTGTTGGCTCGTCTGCAATGAGCAAGCTTGGCTTCTCGGCTAGGGCCATTGCGAGCATGATGCGCTGGTTCTGGCCGCCGGATAGTTGATGCGGGTAACGTTCCATTATATCCTCTGCATCACCTATCCTAACCGATTTTAGGATTGAAGCAACTTCAATTTCCTTCTTCTTTTCGGATTTCTCGTCGGTTCGTTTGGATCGGACGTTGATTGCCTCTATGACTTGACGTTTGATTCTCATTAGAGGGTTGAGGCTTAGGAAGACATTTTGAAAGATCATGAAGATTCCGGTTCCGCGAACCTGTCGGATCTGAGGCTTCTTCAACTGCATGAGATCTTTGCCGCGGAAGGAGATTTTTCCCCCTTCCAGAATTATTGCGTTACGCGGAAGGAGCTTGGATACGGCGAGGGCGAAGGTGCTCTTCCCCGAGCCACTTTCTCCGACTATGGAGAGAATCTCTCCTTCGTTAACTGTGAGGGAGACGTTTCTTAGCGCGTGTACGGTTGAGGATGGTGTTGCGTAGTCTACGCTTAGGTTTTCGACTTCGAGGATTCCGGTCATGTTCACAGTTCGCCTGCAAGCATGTCTCGAAGTCCATCTCCTAGAAGTGCGGCCCCTATCACAATCAAGGCTATTACAACTCCTGGGAAGATGGAGTACCACCACCATTGGGGAAACTCGTTTAGTCCATACGCAACCATTGTTCCCCATTCAGGCGCGGGGGCCGGGACACCTAGTCCCAGAAAACTCAGAATCGAGTAAACCAAGATGGTGTTGCCGAGGTCTATTGTTGCGTAAGAAATCAAAGTGTTGAGCGAGTTTGTCACAACGTGCTTGGAGATTATTGCAAAATTGGAAAGGCCGGAGAGAAGCGCCGCGTCAACAAACTTCATGCTCTTTATTTTGAGGGCTTCGCCGCGAACCAGCCGCGCGTAGGAGGGCCACCAAACGACGACCAGGGCGATTATGGCGTAGCCAACATCTCTTCCCAATGTAGCTTCGATTGCGAGCGCGAGGATAAGGGCTGGGAAGGCGAGAAATAGGTCGGTCGTACGCATGTTAACCTCGTCCACTGACTTTCCGAAATACCCAGCGGGGTATCCCACCAAACTTCCAATCAGTATACCGCCAGAGATCACTAGGACCGAAACCATCGCGTCGGTAGGTGCCGCAAAAAGAATTCTGCTCCATATGTCTCTGCCAAGATCATCCGTACCCATTAGGTGGGCAGCGCTTGGGGGAAGTAAGGAGTTAGTAAGTGTGTACTGGAAGGGACTGTATGGAAGGAGAACCCATCCTAAGCTGGGTATGTGTAAGAGGTAGCCAACGGCTTGCAGAAGCCCCTCAACTAGTGACCAACCGTAAAAGGCTAGTATGATGACGAGCCCAATTAGCGATGAGGGCCTCGAGGCGAGCTTCCGCAGATCGCGCAGCAGATTCAAATTCCTCGCCTCCTCATTCCGTTCTCACCCGCGGATCGATTGCCGCGTACAATACGTCCGCGATAAAGTTGATTATGATGACTGAGATCGTTATGACGATTACAGTTCCTATGAGCGTGGGATAATCGTAATTGTACAGGGCTTCAGTTATCAGGTAACCTACCCCTTCATAACTGAAAACTTCTTCGATAACAACTGCTCCAGCAATTAGGTAGGCAAAGGTTAGCGATATGACGGTTATCACCGGGATTAGCGAGTTCTTTAGTGCGTGCACGTAAGTAGCGCGCACTTCGCCGACGCCCTTCATTATTGCGGTTCTCACGTAATCAGCACGCAGATTATCGAGCATGGCGGATCGGGTGATCCTAGTGATTAACCCAAAGGAGATGAGCGCGAGAGAGAGGGAGGGTAGGACTAGGTGAATGAGGGAAGAATAAAAGAAGCCGTAGTTTCCCTCGATTAACGCATCTACCGATATGAAACCCGTTATGGGCGTTGGGAGCGTAAGTGACGGATCTGCTAGTTGATTCGGCGGGAATACTGGCCTTTGATATGCGAGGAAGAACTGCAGCAGAAGCGCGACCAAGAAGGGAGGCATACTCCAACCGATCAAGTAAACCGCCCGGACTAGGTGGTCACCCGCACGTTCTTGGTTGGCGGCTGCGAAGGCCCCGGTGAAAACCCCTAGAATGATGGTTATTCCCATCGCGACGAAAGTCAACTCGAGAGTCCTGGGGAAATATGTCTCGATCAGTAGTGAGACGGGTTGCTTGAAGTAAGGGGAGACGCCGAAGTTGAAGGTGAACGCATCGATAATGTAATAGTAAAGCTGGGTTCCCAAAGGATCCGCAAGATGGTATCGGTTGATTACCGCTTGAATTTGCGCTTTGGAAGCATGGGGGCCTGCCCAAACGGCTGCGGGATTTGGAGCTACGATATGAGTTAGGAGGAATGTAAGCACTATTACGCCAAGAACAAGAATAACCGAGTGGATGAAACGTTTGATCAGATGGTCTGCTAAACCCATCCTTTCGTGACTCCTTTACGGCAAAGAATCTCTGAGGTCATTTGATTAGGGCTTCTACTGGCGTGTAGTCATAATCCAAGCCGAAATGTCTTGGGCCAAACAACTTTAATCCATTTTCGGACCGCCAGACTTCCGGCGCCTTAGAGGCGATTATGGATACTTCAAGTCCTTGCTTTAGTGTGTCATTTGTTACACCGTAGCCGCTCTTGTCTAGGAACATTATGAGGTCGGGTGGCATGACTATGGGCTTGGTATCCAACCAGGCGAAGATGTGCTCGTTCTTAATCCATGAACGAAATGTTCGGCCACGCCACTCATTTTTACCGCTCAGGGATACCTCCGAGAAGAGAAAACCCTTCTCGTTTTTCCACTCATATTTCTCGACGCTCCCCCTGAATATGAGCCAGCCGCCCAAGGTTCGCCTCGAAGCTTCTACAGGGTCAGTGCCATCTCGATTGGCTTCCCTAACTGCCTTTCCAATTGCGATGGATTTGGAGACGGTCCCTCTAATTACAACCTTCAGGGCCGTCGGTTTTGTGAGGGGCGTATCGATTACTGCGGCGTGGCCGCCTGAGATAACTGCCACATATCGAGCGAGTGCCTCGTAGTCGTCGATATCCGCGTAACGTTCAATGAAAATAACATTGCCGGTCTCACTTACGACGGCCGAGGGTGCCATTGACGCGTCAAAGATGTGAGCGGTACTTTGATGAAGCTCCGGACCGGCCCGTCCCAAGAGATCGCCGTCGACAAGCGGAATATTCAACCCTGACGCAACATGCAACGCAGCAGCCGTGTTTCCTCCTCCAAGCTCCGAAGCAACCGTTGCCGCGACCTTGCGCTTGAAATGTCGCTCCACCAATTCCAATGCAACGGCGAAGGGTTCGGATATGGTTACTTTCTTGTTTGCCTTAACTCCCGGCGCTATGGATCCAATGTAATATGGGCTTACAATCAACGCATCATCTGGAATTTCGTCAAGATCCGCAACCCGAAGCTTGCGGCCAGCTTCTAAATCATTTTCGAGAGTCTTTCTCCCAGTTTCTGGACTACCTCCGCCGCCTGTCCCAAGGATAGTAGTTCCAACAACAAGATTATCGATGGCATCTTTATCTTCGATTGAAAACAACTAACGATACCTCAGCAACAAAGGAAACTGTTTATTGGTACTTATCTTCAAACCTAAAGACCTAGCTGAGAATCTCAATATTGGGATTGTCATTCCTTTGGAGGGCACCGATTTGTTTGGTCTTCATCTTGTTGGTTGCGATAAGTTGGTTGAATTCAACTTGAGGCGTTGTCTAACTATCACATGATCGTATCTGAATATTGCTTTGAGAATCTACCGTCGCCAGGCTCTTGTTGGGAATTGATTTCCACTCGCCTGGGATGATTTGTTCCTGACAGAGTATCATAGCATGATCCACGTGAAGGTAGTGAAGGGTGTAGTAATCCGTGTCCGATTGGCTAGCGAAATCTCTCAGCGCGTATAGTGATACTCCATTCGACATGAGGAAGGTTAGGGATGAGTAGGTTTTACCTGAATCGTCCGGGTTGTTCATTATTTCGTTTCGGATATTTCGGACCGTTTCTAGGATCGTGGATTCCGGACTGGCACTCGGATCTTTGTTTTCAATAGCTATCATGAGTCGGTCAAAGAGAACTGCAGTATCAGAGGCAGCATCGCCCTCTCTGAATTTGGGCGAGTAGATGGTGCCATTGTGAGCGAAGCTCCACTTACCGCGCAGAAACGGTTGTGTGTTCTCTAGAGACCTAACTCCGAAAGAAGCTTTCCTCAGGTGTGCCATTACGATTGTAGGGTGATGAACTCCCGCTAATGAGTCGCAAGCTGCGCGGTATCCCTCATCCGACGACGCGTCCTCGGGTGACCTACCCAGATATTTTGGCGAGCCGTCATAGCAGATCAAACCCCAACCATCTCTATGCCCGCTTTTCGGCTTCGACTTCACACTAACTTTCCCTGTAACAGCCAGTTCTCGGAAAGCAAGTAGGAACTCTTGTCGACCTGAGTACTCTCCCATAATTGCTGTTATTCTGCACATTGATGATCACGCCTTCGGAATTGTTGCCCAAACTTTGGCAAGGTTCACAATTATTTCTGATGCTTTCTTCATGTCTTGAATTGAAATCCATTCAAGCTTCGAGTGAAAGTTGTGTTGGCCACTGGCTAAGTTGGGTGTTGGGAGTCCCATGTAGCATAGCCTAGCTCCATCTGTTCCTCCACGGATACTTTGGAGTCTGGGTTGCAACCCGGTTATCCTGACGGCTTCCATTGCTTTCTCTACGACTTGTGGATGCCTGTCCAGTACACGTTTCATGTTTCTGTAGGATTCTTCAACTTCGAAAGTGAAGTTCGAGTTGGGGTAGCTTCGCACTGTCTCTTCCGCTAGAGCTCTTAGCGTTTCTTCCTTTTTCTTGAGTTCGTTATCGTCGAAATCTCTGATGATGAATTTGACGGATGTGCTTTCCACTCCGCCCTCGACGATGTAAGGGTGAACATATCCTTCCATTTTTCCGGTCGTTTCTGGAGAAATCCTGTCTTTAGGAAGTTTGTTCACAAATGCTGATGCTATCTTGATTGAGTTAACTAGTCGACCCTTGGCGTATCCTGGGTGGAAGGATATTCCGTGGAAGGTCACGTTCGCGGAATCTGCGGAGAAGGTTTCGTTTTCAACTTCACCGGGTGTCTCTCCGTCTATGGTGTAAGCGTATTGAGCGCCGAACTTTCGCACGTCGAAATGTTCCACTCCGCTACCTACTTCTTCGTCAGGCGTAAAGGCAACTTTGATTGTTCCATGTTGAATCTTAGGATTGTTCACGAGGTAGTGTACTGCGTCCACAATTTCGGCTACGCCTGCCTTATCATCTGCCCCTAGGAGGGTGGTTCCGTCGGCCGTTATTATTCCATTTCCGATCTTCTTCGCTAACTCTGGGTTTTCTGAAGGTCGAAGGATCTGTGTATTGTCGCCGGCGAGAACTATGTCATCCCCTGTGTAATTCTCGTGAGTTTGAGGCTTAACGTCTTTCCCAGATAACTCAGGCGAAGTATCCATGTGGGCGATGAAGCCGATAACTGGTACAGTCCGCTGAATATTCGCAGGCAATGTTGCCATAACGTAACCGTGTTCATTGATCGACGCATCTTCTAGACCCAGCTCCTTGAGCTCTTCTACAATCTGCCTGCCAAGCTCCTTTTGCTTCTCGGTGCTCGGATAGGTCTTGGAATTTTCCGCTGACTGAGTGTCATACTTCACATATCTTAGAAAACGTTCAGCAACAGTTTCACCAATTTCCACTACCAAGATTACTCAGACAGAACAGAGTCAATGCTTAGGAAATAAAAGAATGAGCTAATGTGATTGCAATTTGCAGGTTACAGCCGTTACAGGTGACAGCCCAACCATAACGGGTTTCCCAATCTAACACAACTACATACGCGCACAAAAGGCCGCAAGCCGCCAGAAAGGGAGCCTCAGAAAACTACGCCCCCCCACCCCCCTCCCCGCTACGCGCGCGTTAGGTGCGGGTGAGCGTAACCTTACCCCCTCAACGCTGCCGTGTCCGCTTCTTCTTCCCAGCCATAGTTAAAGCGAGAACAGCCATCTTCGTATACATCCCGTTCTCAGCCTGCGGGTATATCACGGAGTGGGGTCCATCCATAACCTCGTCCGTTGCCTCCTCCCCTCTAAGGACGGGTAACACATGGGTTACGATGGCTTTCTTATCCATCCTATCCATAAGGCCCTGAGTCAGAGTCCAATCCTTATACCTCTCATGCATTTCCGCCTCACGTTCCTTCCCAAACTTGTTAGCTCCCACTGAAAGCAGTTCATAGGAAGCCCAATTTCTCGGAAACACTCCATCCGCCCCCTCCACTGCCGAGTTAAGGTCGTGCGTGACTTGGAATCCTCCGCCTGAGGTCTGAGCGTTCGATTTCGCTTCCTCAACAATCTTCGGGTCAATCTCAAACCCAGGTGGGTAGGCGAGGACGACATCCATCCCGAATCTTGGCATGAGCAAAGCTTCTTCCTGTATACTGCATCGGCCTCGGAAGCTTTTCGCGTAAGCCCACATTATCACATACTTCTTGTTCTGAACCTTCCCAAGACTCTCTTGGGCCGTCATCAGGTCCGCGAGGCCCTGGGTTGGGTGGTATGTGCAACAGGCCATGTTTATGACGGGAATCTCCGCATAGCGCGCGTACTCTCGCACCACAGACACCCCTGCCCCATACACGTAATCGATCGCTGAATCTAGAATGCGAACGCCGAGGCCTTGGCCGTACCTCTCATACATCTTAGCAACATCCTTCGCCGCCTCCCCTGAACCCAAACGTGTCGTGGAAACGTCAATGTACTGTCCGTGGCCTCCAAGGTAAGTCATTCCCGCCTCAAACGCAGCCCTCGTTCTAGTTGATGGCGCGTAGAAGAGCATGAAGAAAGTCTTGTCTGCAAGAAGGTGCGGGACTCGGCCACGATGATATTTTACTTTGAGGTCTCTTGCCAGCTTAAGCGTAGCTTGTAGTTCTTCAAGCGACCAATCTTGGGTAGTGATTAGGTCTTTACCTGCCAGGTCTACTTTCGGCAACTTCCTCTCCTTCCTTGCGAATACGCTGTGTCTACTAAACAGCCAACTAAATAGAAGTTCCTGCGCGGGAAACGGCGTGAAGATTGATAAAGATATAATGAGGGATGGGATGGTCCTCGTTCGGTGCGAGGTGTTTCGGGTTTGGTTGAGACGCTTATTGTGATTGCCCTTGGAGGAAACGCTCTGCTCCAACGGGGCCAGAAAGGTTCCTTCGATGATCAATATCAGAATGTGAAAGGGACTGTGGGGAAGGTCGCCGACTTAATCGAGCGAGGGCACAAGATAGTATTAACGCATGGCAACGGGCCGCAAGTCGGGGCAACCCTACTGAGGCATGAGGCAGCGAAGAACATAGTTCCGCCACTTCCACTGGACGCATGCGGCGCAGAAACACAGGGGTTCATCGGGTATATGATACAACAGGCATTAAGAAATGAACTCAAGTCACGCGGAATCGACAAGTTCGTCGTGACCCTGATAACCAGGGTTATCGTCGATAAACACGACTCAGCCTTTCAGAACCCAACGAAACCAATCGGGCCATTCTACACGAAAGAAGAAGCCGACAAGGTGCGAGAACAGAAGCCTGAGTTGGTTATCAAGGAAGACGCTGGCCGTGGCTACAGGCGAGTAGTACCCTCCCCCGATCCTAAGATTATAGCCGAACGCTTCGCGATAAGGGCCTTGGTCGACGCCGGCTTCATAGTTGTTGCATGCGGAGGAGGCGGGATCCCCATAATCGAGGAGGGCGGAAACGCAGTTGGAGTTGAAGCCGTCATCGACAAAGACCTTGCAGGTCAAAGACTTGCGACACTAATCGGCGCTCACATATTTGTGGTCCTGACAGATGTCAATGGCGTCTACATTAATTATGGCAAACCAAATCAAGAATTAATTAAGGAAATCACAACAGGGAAATTAAGGAACTATGCGAAGGAGGGGCAATTCAAAGAGGGAAGTATGGCACCTAAGGTCGAGGCTGCAATTCGGTTTGTTGAAAGCGGAGGCGAACGTGCCGTAATAGCAGCCCTCGGAGAACTGATCGAAGCTTTAGACGGTAAAGCGGGAACGCAGATAACTGTGCCAAAGGTTTAAGGGGAATCATAGAGTCGAAGGAGTTCGAGGTAGTAAGTTTGGTTTCATTCGTAGGTTCATTGGCTGGGAAAGATTTTCTCAATACGAACGATTTCTCGCAACAGGAGATCAACAAGATTCTCGATGCGGCAGACACTTTGCGTCGACTCTTCCGCACACATAAGAAGCATCAATACCTACCGGGAAAAACACTCTTCATGATGTTTTACAATCGTTCGCTTAGAACAAGAAACTCGTTTGAAGCAGGTATGTATCAACTCGGTGGGCATGCTCATTTCCTCAGCCCCCAGGACGTTTACACACCCGCCCTGCCGGAAGATATGGTCCCATACCAGACCGAAGCCATCGCTGACGTAGCACGAGTGTTGAGTAGGTATGGAGATGCGATTGCAATACGGATCTACGGCGACGCAGCAAAGTGGGACATTGGACGCGGCCACAAGATTGTTCAGGAGTTTGCAAAACACGCAACGATTCCGGTTCTCAACATGGAGGACGACATACACCATCCCTTCCAATCGCTCGCAGACGCGCAAGCTATGAGAGCTGTTACGCCCAAGCTGCACGGCAAGAAACTCGTCGTATCCTACGCCTACTCCGGGGGTCTGAAACCGTTGGCCGTCCCTCAAAATACGGCGCTTATCGGAAGTCAGTTAGGAATGGAGGTCGTTCTTGCTCATCCACCCGGATTCGAATTAGAAGACCCGATTCTGGAAGCCTGCAGATTGAATGCGGACAAATACGGGGGCAGCTTCGCGGTTGTTAATGATATGAAGGAGGCTTTCGAGGGAGCAGACTTTGTTTACCCCAAGGCTTGGTCTCCTAAGGGCTACATGCCGCCACACAACGCTACGTTGGATAAAGCTGGAGCAACAGCTTACCAAGACAAGTTCAAGGACTGGAAATGCACGCAGGAAATGATGGACCTAACCAAGAACGGCAAGTACATGCACTGCGGCCCTGCCGACCGAGGGCAGGAGGTAACGGACGACGTGATCGACAACGAGAAGTATTCCATCTACTTCGAAGAAGCCGAGGACCGGTTACATGCCCAGAAAGCAGTAATGGCTATGGTGATGGGCGGGCGCCCGTCCAAACGGCGAAAATGACCGCCTCCTAACCTGAAACAGGGTTCTGCACGGTTAAGCGTCGAGCAGAACCCCTCGTACTGGCGAATTGGGAAGGCGTTTCATCGCTTGGACGATAGATTACATGATCGTCAATGTCATGTGCGCTTACGTTCGCCTTGAAGATCTAGAACCCAGCCTCCTATTCCCGTTCCTGCTGCCGCGGCTACCCGGATTCGATATTTACATTTGATCCGCATTATCGATACTCGTTTTCTTTCTGTACTGGACATTCTCGGAATGGTACTTCGGCAGATCAATTGGGCAACTGCTACTGAATCTTCGCCTAACCAACCTTGAAGGGGGAAACGTAAGCCTATGGGCCTCAGCGATTCAGAGTGTCGGGAAATTCCTGCTGCTCCCGTTGGATTGCCTAATTGGGTGGGTATACCGGCCGTGCCGAAAGGCAAGGCAGAGGTTCTTCAACAAACTGTCTAATACTATTGTCATATACCTCGGCAAACCCATGCGCACACTTAACCAAGGCGATTATGCAAAAGAAGCTTGACTTCGGCTGTCGCAAATTTGATGCCGTCATTTTTGTTCGACAGGTTAAAGGTTCAACTTATAATTTGAGTTTGGAGCTTGAAGCAGCATGGCAGAGTACGATGTTATCGTAATCGGTTCAGGTCCTGCAGGTCTCACTGCTGCAATCTATGCTGGCCGTGCTTTGGTGAAGACCCTCGTCGTGGGGGGTATGTTATCTGGCGGGCAGCTTATGCTAACAAGTGGTGTAGAGAATTTTCCAGGGTTCTCAGAGGCGGTACAGGGCCCTCTACTTATGCAGGAGATGAGAAAGCAGGCTGAGCGATTTGGCGCTCAAATTATCGACGATGACGTTGTATCAGTCGATTTTTCATACAGCCCGTTCAAAGTGACGGTAGGCAGTGACGTTCACACTTCGAAAGCGGTCATAATAGCCACCGGGTCTTCCGCAAAATGGCTAGGCTTACCCTCCGAAACTAAGTTACGCGGTCGTGGCGTTTCAAGCTGCGCAACTTGTGATGGCTATTTCTTCCGGGGTAAGCGTGTTGTTGTCGTCGGTGGCGGAGATACGGCGACGGAAGAGGCTCTCTTCTTGACGAAGTACGCAACTGAGGTTGTTGTTGTTCATAGACGGGAGGAGTTACGGGCTAGCAAGATAATGCAACGCAGGGTCCTGTCTAACGAGAAGATCAAATTCGTTTGGGACTCGGTAGTCGACGAGATTCTAGGGGAGAAGAAGGTAGAGGGTGTGAGAGTAAGGAGCGTCAAGACCGGTGCACGATCTATCTTGGCGTGTGACGGTGTATTCGTAGCGATTGGGTTCGAACCTAACACGAAAATATTTGGACGGCAAATCAAAATGGACGAGAAAGGGTACGTTCTCTCCGAGCACGGGACGAAAACGTCTGTAGACGGCGTATTCGTGGCAGGAGACGTCCATGATTACAAGTATCGGCAGGCCGTGACGGCTGCTGGTGAGGGATGCAGAGCCGCTATGGATGCGCTCGCATATCTCGAAGAACAGAAAGAAGTCACGGTAGCTGCGCGAGGAAAATAATTCCGTTAGGGACCGGTGCGGTTTTCAACCCGCGTCCCAGAATTAGCTTGGGACTTTGAACTGAAAACTCTGATTCGATGGTCGAACGGCGTAGCGATTCGATACGGCGAAACTAGGTTACTTCTAGATCCGCTGGACAGCGACCCCACGATCCCCAACCTATTCATTACTCATGCGCATTACGACCATTCAAAGGGTTTCCAGTTTCCCCTCCCGAAGAAGTACTCGACCAAAGAAACGAACGAACTCTACGAGGCTGACACTGGACGGAAGGTAGGTAATTGGGAACCAATCCGGGTTGGCCGGCGTGTGAAGTTAGGGGAGGTTGAGGTCGAGGCGCATGATGCGGGGCACGTGCTTGGGTCGGTTCAATATGAAATCATAACCCAAGATGAAATTGTAGTTTATGCAAGTCACATCAATTTCACCGACACTTTGGTCTGTAAGGCGGCGGAGGTAGCACCGTGCGATATCCTAATCCTCGAAGCAACATTCCCCGCAGCTTCCCAAACGCTTCCGCCTCGTGAATCAGTTATCGCTGACATCGTAAAGTGGGCATTGGAGTGCGTTGGTGAGCGTAGGGTCCCAACCTTTGCAACGGACCCCATCGGGAACGCGCAGGAACTGGTCAAGGTTTTCAACACATGGACGGAGCTGCCCGTGATCGTGCACCCGCGAATTGCTCGTATCAACCAAGTTTATGCGAGGAACGGGGTTGGGTTGCGCTTTGTGGACGCCGCAACCGAGGAAGCACGGTCTCTGATAGGAGACGCTAGATGCGTGGTGATAATTCCGAAGCGATTCGATGTTAGTCGATATGGAGAATTCAGGGTTGCTCATGTAACCGGTTGGCCAACTGCAGCTGAGAGGGCCGCAGGAAAAGTATTCACTTTAAGTTCGCAAGCTGACCTAGACCAGTTGCTTCAGTTCGTGAAGGAGGCTCGACCGAAGACAGTTTTCACTTTTCGAGGGGGCAGCAGGCTCCTTGCAGAACTTGTCTCCAAGCGGTTCGGTATGGTGGGGCAAGTGCTTGTCGCTGACATACAACGCGCCAAGCCCACTGAACCAAAACTTGACGAGGAAAGAGTGGGGGCTTGCGAGGATTTCATCATGAAAGTCATTCAGGTTCCAGACTTCACGTATGAAAAAGCCGAGATTGTTGCCCGAGTGTTCAACGAGGGCTTCAAACTGCAAGAAGTGGAAGAAGCGTTGAATCGCTTAACGCGCAAAAGTCTGTTACGTTACTCGGAAGTGACGGGTGGGTACTCGCTGTCGAGGGTGCCGCCATAACGCCTAGGAAAACCTAGAGGCCTAGACCTCGGAACAGGAATTTCTTTTGGCAGTAGGGGCAGCATGGGCTTTCGCGAGCTATAGTTTGGCTGCAATAACCACATCTAATATATGCTGAGGCAAACGGCACCTTTCATCAAGCCGTATGGGGAAGGAATTTTCTTTTTGGTATTTAACCCCTGTACTTGCAAACTTGCTCTCAGACACCAAGGGCATTATTACAAGGTCCAAGCAAGGTAAACTGGCTCGTTAGAAAACCTGAAATCGTCTCCTGATTGTAAAGGATTCCTGTGTTCTAATAATGGGGGAACTCAGTTCTAAAGAAACTGCATATACTAGGCGGACTCCACTCTCCCGTGCGCTCTTCGCCCGCGCAAAGATGGTTCAACCTGCAGGGGTCTCATACAGCAACCGGTATTTTGAACCCTACCCGTTTTTCGTCAGGGAAGCTCGCGGCGCCAAACTCATCGATCTTGACGGTAACGAATACACCGACTACTGGTGCACACATTTCGCCATGATCCTTGGACATGCACATCCAATCGTCATGCAAGCAATCAAGAATCAGGCGGAACTTGGTTGGCATTTCGGACTTGAACACGAACTAGAGGTGACACTTGCTGAAACGATAAGCAAGCACGTGCCAAGTGCAGAAATGGTCCGCTATACCAGCTCAGGAAGCGAGGCCAACTTCTTCGCAATTCGTTTGGCCAGGGCATTCACGAGAAGGGACAGAATCGCCAAGTTTGAGGGAGGCTGGCACGGCGCCTATGATCCGCTCCATATTGCGATTAGACCACCGTTCGACAAACCCCCCTCGGGCGGCATCACAAGGAGTTCCCAGACCGACACAGTCGTGGTTCCCTACAACGATCTTGACGGATTTCTGGAACGAACCAAACGGGAAAAGTTAGCATGCGTTATCCTTGAACCCGTCTTAGGGGCAGGGGGAATGATTCCGGCGGACGAGGAGTTTCTCAAGGGGGTAAGGGAATACTGCGACGATACAGGCGCGCTGCTGATTTTCGATGAAGTGATCACAGGGTTTAGGATTGGGTTGAGTGGTGCGCAGGGTTATTTCAACGTGAAACCCGATGTTACAGTGCTGGGAAAGATAATAGGCGGTGGCCTGCCCATCGGCGCGGTCTGTGGATCGCGCGAGATAATGGAGAGAATGGACCACACGAAATATTCAGGCTTAGAATTGGCATATCACGGCGGCACATTCGCAGGCAACGCACTAACTCTATCCGCAGGAGTCGCGACGATAGACGTACTCGAACACACTCCCGTCTACCAGCACGTGGACAAACTTGGAGAAAAGATGCGGGCGTCGCTCAACAGGATTTTCAAGGAAAACGCATTCCCGGCTCAAACGACCGGAATCGGCTCGCTCTTCAGCATTCACACCACCGCGAAGACGCCCATCAAAGACGGCAGATGCTCCGCGGACAGTGATCACGAAGAGTCAAGAAAACTGTTCAGCCATATGCTTGATGATGGCATAGTTATGCTAGTTCCAGAGAGATTGCACGGCGCAGTCAGCTATGCACATACAGAGTCGGACATAGGGAACCTAACAGCGTCCGTAGAACGATTCGTGAAGACTAACTTGTAGGTCCGTGTACTCCGCCCTGATTAGAAGGTTTTGAGCATAACGGATCGATCTTCTCCCCAGAAATCAAGCCGTGGTGTGATTGGTGGTAGGTCAAGTATTGTTCTCAGTCCGGGTTCCAGTTTCTTGAGGTGTGGTATTGAATTGACTATGATGGCTGGGGTCGCGCTGTCTCCATGGACACCACCTCGAATCGTCATATCTACGGGCGGTGTACCATCGATAAGAACCGAGTCGTGCGGATTTGGAGCGCCCAAATACATCCGTAAATCAAGCACAACTAATTCTTGGCCGGCAAGAATTCCTTTTGCGACCTGCCGAACTCCCGCCACTCCTCCCGCCTGAACCTTGATGTAGTCGCTCTGAACTTCCCTTTCAGCGATTACGGGCGTAATACTCTCTTGAATCTCATCAACCTTCCAGCCCATAGCTAATGAAACGAGGCCTACCGACTCGGGGAGACCAACATGTTTGATTGCTCCCTCGGTAACTTTCTTCTCGAATTCAGCGGGCGACATTCCTGCTCCAATCTTTTTTTGAAGCGGAAGCCTACGTCGAGATGCGTCTACTACGCGCTCTGCTCGAATGGCGTTCACTTTCTGGCACACCCCGCTCAATACTACAGCCAAAGTATCCAGTAGAAAACCAGGATTGATCCCCGTTCCGAGAACGACGGCGTTTCTCTTTCTTGCGAATTCATCCAACTCTTTCGCCAACGCAGGGTGTTTAGCGAAGGGATATGTGAGTTCTTCAGCCGTTGACACAACGCTTGCTTCATGATCAAGGATCTCAAGTAATTGAGGATGAATAGTTTTCATGTAGGATGAGGTTGCATGCGTAACGACGTCGGCACCCGCACCTTTCAGAGATTCCTTTGCCTTGTCGGTTACGAGGATCCCCGTATTTCGAGGGTTAGCAAGAAGTTGCCCAACATCCTTGCCTACTTTAGCTCGGTCAATATCCACTGCACCTACCAATTGCACCCAAGGTCTTGATAAGAGAACTTCAACGATACCCAACCCAATCGGCCCCAACCCATACTGAACCACCTTTACCTTGTTCACAGCTACCCCGCCGCCAACGTTCTTGGAGGCAAGCGGCTATGAAGATATGTAAAGGATGCTCATAGGGGAAGGAGCATACAGTAAGTGCAAAACTTCTTTTAGCTGAAGAGAACGGCAGCAAGGCAGGGCTTCGGTTTGACTGAACCACACCGCATAACCTACGACCTGCTCCCCCCGCTAACCTATCTGATAATGTACGCCGTTGTCTCAGGGTTCGCACTAGCATTCTTGTACGGCTTCTATCGACGAGTTCACATTTACTTCAGAGGTTCCCCGCCACCGAAGTTCGACCACGTTCGCGAGAGGATCTGGAGAACCATCACTAACGTCTTTGCTCAGAGGAAGGTCGTAAAGAAACCGTATCCGGGATTAATGCATTTACTGATTTACAGTGGCATAATGGTTCTATTCATCGGGACTACCCTTGTTATGATAGATAGTGACCTCTGGGTTCCCCTTTTCCACCATCAAATCCTAGTCGGCTACTTCTACCTCACATTCGAATTTTTCCTAGACGCCTTCGGCCTGGTCGTATTATCGGGTCTCATAATAGCCATCTTTAGACGCGTTTTTTCCAGACCCTCTAACCTTCCCACTTCGAGGGATGACCTATTCATCTTCTCAAGCCTAATCATTATAATCTCTACTGGCTATTTGCTTGAAGGCATACGGTTAGCAGTTGACCACCCTCCCTGGGCCCCTTGGTCTTTCATCGGAAACCAGGTTGCCCTCTTCCTAACCAGCCGTGGCTTAATTGGGCCAGGGATAATAGGCTTCTATCAGTACTTATGGTGGTTCCACGCTCTCCTAGCATTCACAACGCTCGCGAGCATACCCTACACGAAACTCTTCCACATCTTCACCTCCCCACTAAACGCACTCTTCATCCACCTCCGACCCAAAGGACAACTCAGTTCGCCCTTCGATCTCAGACAGATTCTGGCCTCGGGAAGTTTCGACGTGAAAGTTGGGGCTTCAGCGATCACGGATTTCTCTTGGCAACAGAGGCTATCATTTGATTCGTGCACGCAATGCGGCCGATGCACGAATGCATGTCCCGCCGCCGCTGCTGGAACACTCCTCTCCCCCATGCACCTGATACTCAAACTCAGGAATGTCATGCTGACTCAAAGCACCCTTGACGGAGGAAACCCAATCATGCCGGGCATCGTAAACCCCGAGGAACTATGGGCGTGCACAACTTGCCGGGCATGCGTCAACGAATGCCCAGTCCTCATCGACCACGTGGACGCGATAGTAGACATGAGAAGGCACTTGGTAGGTGAGGGCAAGCTCGACCGCCAAAAAAGGGACCTGTTAACCTATCTAGGTAATTCCGGAAATCCGTACGGGCTATCCCAATCGGATCGCATGAAGTGGGCGGAAGGGTTGGGCGTAAAGACTCCGAAGGAGCAACCTGAGTTTGATATCCTCTACTGGGTTGGATGTTCAGGCTCGTACGATCCCCGAAATCAAGTCGTATCGCGGGCAATGGTAAAGATTCTGCAGGCGGCGAACATTCGTTTCGTTATCCTCGGAACCGAGGAGAAATGCAACTGTGAAGTTGCGAGACGGCTGGGAGAAGAAGGGCGATTTCAACAGAGCGCGATAGAGTTAGCGGAGGTCTTCAAGAAGTACAACGTGAAAACGGTCCTAACACAGTGCCCACACTGCTTCAATACGTTCAAGAACGAATATGCCGAATTCGGCACAGACTTCACCGTCCTGCACCACTCACAATTCATCGAACACCTCATCAAGACTGGGAAGTTAAAGCTAAAACCTGGAGCCAAGGGTACAATCACCTTCCACGATCCTTGCTACCTAGGCCGCTACAATGGAGTTTTCAATTCCCCAAGGGAAATAATCTCCTCATTGTCTCCCGAAGCGACGGTAGAAATGAAACGATCCAGGGAGAACAGTTTCTGTTGTGGGGGAGGGGGCGCAAACGTCTGGTATAAGGTTGAACAGAAGAAGAAAGTGGTAGCGATCCGTTTCGAGGAAGCCCAACAAACAAAAGCAAACATCCTAGCCACCGCCTGCCCCTTCTGCACGTCTATGCTTGAAGACGCATCAATTACGGCAGGGGCCAAGGAATTCCTTACAGTGCGTGACATCGCCGAACTCGTAGCTGAGCAAATCTCAGCTACATAACATATTAATTGGATGACGCGTTGAGGCAGCCCACCTGCTTGTGATCGGCGATGGTAAACATCTTAGTCCCCATGAAGCAAGTCTTTCAATCGGCTGACCTGAAAGTCGACCGTAGTTCCAAGACCGTTGTAACCCAGGGGGTGCCCCGCGTCATTAGCGAGGTTGACAAGAATGCCCTCGAAGAGGCGGTGAGGCTCAAAGAGAAGCATGGAGGAAAAATCACCGCGATAACCCTCGGGCCCCCCGAGGCAAAGGAGGCGCTAAGAGAGGCGTTAGCGATGGGAGCAGACGAAGCCTGCTTGCTCACAGACCCGCTTTTTGAGGGGTCGGATGCTCACGCAACCGCGAATGTCTTAGCAGCAGCCGTTACCAAGATCCTTCAATATGACTTAGTTATCTGCGGCGCATACTCAGAGGACCTTTATGCCTTCCAAGTTGGACCACGACTTGCGGAGATTTGCAATTTGCCTCAGATTACCTACGCGGCCAGATTATCCTTGGAGAACGATCGGGTCATCGTGGAGAGAGATTTAGAGAATGAGCGGCAAGTCGTCGAAGCCAAACTACCGTGCCTTGTAAGTGTAGTTAGAGAGATCAACGAGCCGCGCCTTCCAACCCTGATGGCAATTATGGCCGCGTCGAAGAAACCCACAAACATTTGGACTGCGGCCGACCTTGCTCTCGGACCGGAAGAGCTTGGGTTCAAGGGGTCGTTGATCGAGGTCCTAAGAAGCACCGTTATGGTCGGCGAAAGAAAACGGATTCTACTCCAGGGTGAAGCGAAAGAAATAGCGCCGAAAATCGCCAAATCCCTAATTCAAGAAGGAGTCCTGAAGGCGGCCTGAATTTGTCAGAACAAAACAAGGGCGTCTGGGTATTCTCTGAATCGCCACAACTAACACTTGAGTTACTGGGTAAGGCTAGAAGCCTAGCCGATGGCCTTGGAACCGAAGCAGTCGCTATTGCAGTGGATGTGGGAGACGTGCAGAACTTAATTCAACACGGCGCTGACAAGGTTCTAGCGATTTCGGACCAGGCATTGAAGTCGTTTCAAGTCGACACATATACAGACGCTTTCGCGAACCTCATAACCGAACATAAACCGGACATCCTGCTTATTGGGGCAACTCGCAATGGGTTAGAGTTTGCGCCACGTCTTGCCGAACGACTCAAGACTGGGTGCGTAACCGAAGCAACCCGACTCGAACTGGACGCCGAGAAGAAGTATCTACTTATAGACAGGGTCACGTGGGGCGGTAACTTAGTAGAGACCCACATATCAAAATCAAAACCCCAAATGGCAACAGTCGCCAAAGGTCTCTTCGCCCCCAGCCCAGCTGATCCGTCTCGAAAAGGCGAGGTGGTCAAGGTTGAACCAAAGTTCAAGCCACCAAGCACGCGGTTAGTTGAGACGAAACCAAAGCCCGCGAAAGGCGTAAAGTTGAGTGACGCAACCGTAATTGTTTCGTTCGGACGCGGCGTAAGAAAGAAGGAGGATATGGGATTAGTCGAGCAGCTCGCCCAAACTGTAGGCGGTGTAGTCGGCTGCTCGAGGCCCATAGCGGAAGATCTGCATTGGTTGCCAGAGGACCAATACGTAGGGCTTTCAGGTCAGAAAGTAAGTCCAAAGCTGTACCTCGCGTTAGGAATATCAGGGCAAATTCAGCACTTAACGGGAATTAGGAACAGCAGAATCATAGTCGCCGTAAACAACGACCCGAAGGCACCAATTTTTGAGTACAGCGATTACAACATCGTAGCCGACCTGTATGAATTCATACCAGCTTTGATGGATGCTGTGAAGCAGTTAGGGAAATCCTGAGTAAGATCACGATATTACCAGGGCCTCCCTACTGAATAGGCACTTTTCCTACGCGGAGGAATCAACCCGAGGCATCCCCTTATGATAGGAAATCATCGAAACGCTGTAAACTCTGAACTTTCTTTGAATTTCTCGATAGGGTGCGCCGTTCATAATAATCCTGTCAAGCCGCATTCGTGCTTGCAAGGCTTGCAACTAATCTCTGCCACTGCTCCAGATAATCGCCTAGTTGCGTGAGGAGAGCTGGGGATGGCTTCGGAAACTACAAATTATCAACATTACCTGCAAATCTCTCCACGTGTCGTGATGATTTGCACTACACCCTACTAAGTCCGTATCAAGGATGGAACTGACAGAATAGATGCAGATAGAAGCGTAATGAACAATCGCGGGTCACGTCCTAGCGACAGTAACGTCCGACCTTGGAAGTCTATGTCGGCCGTCGTATTCAGAATGTCGTCGGCGCCTAATTCTTGGGCTATGTTGAAAATTCGGTCAAGATTGCGATCAGGCAGCCTGTAGAGAAGTCGCCTTAGCCAAGACATCGCCCACAAGTCGAACCCGAACATTCTGCGCCAGAGGATTTCATACTCTTCTAGGCGCGACGCGGAAAACTCTTGGTCAAGTACAGCTTTCGCGGCAGTTTCGCCTGCGATTCGACCGCATGCCAAGCCAAAAACTATTCCACCACCAGTTGTTGGTTTGACCTGTGATGCTGCGTCCCCAACCGCGAGGATATTGTCTGTGTAGGTACGGTTTACTGCCCCTCCTACCGGAATGGAGTGATAACTTGGTGGGGTGATTTGTTTCGAATGCCTTAGCTTAGCGGAGACTGTCGGGTGTTTACCTATGAAACGCTCAAAACATTGCCGAACGTTAGCTCGAGCACCCACAGCAATGCCAACCTTCGCTGTTCCGTCACGGCGAGGGATTATCCAACCAAAGAAGCCCGGGGCGAATCCTTGACCGAAGTAGACTTCGACGAAGTCTTCATCAATGTCTACCAGATTTTCCACGCTAAATTGAGCGGAGTTCACCACGATCCCCCTCCCAAGTTTCGTTAAGCCAGCATATCTCGAAATGGAGGCTGCACATCCGCTTGCGTCGATTAGCACTTTGCAAGTTAGATTATGTTCTTTGTCGCCATTAACTTTCAGCCGGATTTCTCCATTGTCTAAACGTTTGCAGCTTTCAACGCGAGAATTCAAATGCAGTGCAGCCCCACTGTTTTTCGCTAAATCGGCAAGGTATTGATCGTAGTCTGCCCGATTGAGAACCCATGTTACTGGTTTCGAACGATGGAGGGTAAGCGGTTTACCTCCAGGCGAGTGCAGGACGGCTCCTTTGATCTCATTCTCGATGATTCGCTTTGGCACCTCTGGGCTAAATTGCTTGAAGGCTAGAATCCCAACGTGCCCTGAGCAGTGGGACGGTGTTCCAACCTTGGGATGTTCCTCCAATATCGAGACAGATACATTCATTTTGGCAACTGCTAGGGCGGCAGTGGCACCGCTCACTCCGCATCCAACGATGGCAACGTCGGTTGAGCTATGGGGCAAGGTTTTGTTTTCTCGACCGCCTAGTTTGAAACAAGCAGGGCCTTCGCGACGCTAAGGAAGGTCCAGTGTCTTCTATCTAATGTTTCGTTGTTCGGCAATTTCGACGCGGCGCTTGCCTTTCATCTGACGTGAAACCCTAACTAAGCCGTTGACCTCCAACTTCAACAGGATCCGGTTCAATTCGCGAAAGCTAAGTTCCTCCTTGCCATTTCGAATCTCACGGAGTAGCTCGTCATCTGTTAGTGGTCCCTTTCGTCCTATAACATCTAGGACGAAAAGGTGAAGGGGACGCGGCCCCCACACTTTCTGCAACCGAATTGACTCCTTGAACAGGTGACTATGCTACTGGGGTTGGGGGAGCTGCCCGTTCTCTTCTGAGTCGTTTTGAGAATTTTTGATAGAACGCGTCATCCTCAGGCGCTACGCTTGGACCTACTCGCTCCATGGCCATGTTGAAGTCGCGTCTTGAGACTTCGGTTGAATTGATGTCTTCCCGCAGGGCTGTTATTGCAGCTTCTCTGCAGACGGCTTCAATGTCAGCGCCCGAATATCCCTGAGCCTTTCGAGCTAAATCCTCCATATCAACGTCTGCCGAGAGGGGCATTCCAGTTGAGTGTATTTTGAAGATTTCTCTCAATGAGTCCAAGTCTGGGGATGGTACGTAGATTAGCCTGTCAAACCTGCCTGGTCTCAGAACGGCTGGGTCGAGCATATCGGGGCGATTCGTTGCGGCAATCACGAGAACGTTCTGAAGGCTTTCGATTCCATCTATCTCTGTCAAGAGCTGGCTGATCACGCGCTCGCTGGCTCCTGAGTCACCGTAACCCAGACCTCGTCTTGGTACTATGGCGTCAAGTTCATCGAAGAATATTATTGCCGGAGCCGCAGTTCTTCCTTTTCTGAATACCTCGCGAATCGCCTTCTCGGATTCTCCAACCCATTTGGAGAATATTTCAGGTCCCTTTATCGAAATGAAGTTGGCTTCGCTCTCGGTGGCTACTGCTCTGGCAAGGAGTGTCTTTCCGCATCCCGGTGGTCCGTATAGGAGTACACCTCGTGGTGGTTTAATGCCCATCTTCTTGAAGACTTCTGGTTTCTTTAGGGGCCATTCGACTGACTCCATGAGTTCCTGCTTTACCTGTTTCAGTCCGCCGACTTCATTCCAGTGGACTTGTGGAACTTCAACGTAGACCTCTCGCATTGCGGTCGGAGTGATTTCACGGTAGGCAGAGAGGAAGTCATCCATCTTGACGACCATTTTCTCTAGGATCTCGGGTGGGACTCTTTCTTCCTCGAGGTTGATTTCAGGGATGTACCTTCTCAGTGCCTTCATAGCCGCTTCTCGGCAGAGGGAAGCGATGTCGGCGCCCGTGTAACCGTGAGTTACCTCGGACAATCGTTTCAATTCCACGTCTTCGGCGAGCGGCATGTTTCTGGTATGGATCTGTAGGACTTCGAATCGTCCTGCTTTGTCTGGGACCCCAATCTCTACTTCCCTGTCAAACCTTCCAGGCCTTCGAAGAGCAGGGTCGATTGCGTTTGGTCGGTTTGTTGCTCCGATGACTATGATGTTTCCTCGTGAACCCATTCCGTCCATAAGCGAAAGGAGTTGAGCTACGACGCGGCGTTCGACTTCACCGGTGACCTCTTCTCGTTTGGGCGCGATGGCGTCCATTTCGTCGATAAAGATGATGCTGGGGGAGGTTTCTTGGGCTTTTTGAAATATCTCGCGCAATCTAGCCTCTGATTCGCCGTAGAATTTGGACATTATCTCCGGTCCGGAGATCACGTAAAAGTTTGCGTCAGATTCATTGGCGACAGCTTTGGCGAGCAGAGTTTTACCGCAACCGGGGGGTCCATAGAGGAATACCCCTCTCGGAGGCTCGATGCCTAACCTTTGAAAGAGTTCAGGGTGCCTTAATGGCAACTCAACCATTTCACGGATTCGTTGAATCTCCTCGTGGAGCCCTCCAATATCCTCGTAAGTTACGATTGGGATGCCTTTCTTTTCGGGCGTCGGCTCACTAAGCACTTGTACGTGCGCCGTCTCGTTTATTTTGACAGGGCCGTGCGGTCTCGTTCGCGTAACGATTAATGGGACAGCGCTTCCAAAAATTGAGAGTAGAGTCATATCTCCTTCGATGAAAGGCATGTCCATGAATCTTCGTTTGACGAAGCTGACAAATTCCTCATCCACACTAAGTCGCACATCTGTGGGCGCGAAAACTATCGCCTGAGCGTCCTTCACTTCTGCCTTCCTTACACTTACGTACTCGTTAAGCGCGACTCCCGCGTTTCTGCGGATTAGTCCGTCCATTCTTATGATTTCTTGGCCCTGGTCTTCGGCGTAGGCGGGCCAAGCCACGGCAACTGTCATTTTTTTGCCGTGTATCTCGACGAAGTCACCTGCCGTTATTCCAAGTTTCTGCATCGTGTCGTTATCTATTCGGACTTTTCCATGTCCAACGTCTCGTTGCCTGGCATCTGCAACTCTGAGGGAAGATTCGCGACTACTCATGATCAAACTCTCTCGAATAGTGATTGCGTCTTGAGATGTTTTGACCGTCAATGGTGCTATTAAAGTTCCTTTCGAGCTCTGTGTACTTAGTTCTCGTGGGGTTTGGGTCCAGAACGTCGTCAAGTAACGTCATGCCTATGTCAACTCGGGTTTTGTTACTACAGGTAACACGTCTGGATATAAATGTTACCGAACGTAACTAAACTCGGCCAACCCTCAGAACCTCGATCTCACTCACCTGATCAACGGCCCGAATGGCTTCCTCAACGCTATCCATTTGACCGGCTGCATCTTCGGGCAGAACAACATGTGCTATGAGAGCAACTAGGCCAAACGCCACTGGTTCTTCGTCGAATCGCTGTACCGTAACACCAGCCGGAAGAGAAGACTGTATCCTAGATTTCAGAGCGTTCAGATCTATGTTCGCGTCGCTCGGAAATATTTTGATTGACGCAAGAACTCTCGCCAAAATCTCCCAACCAGTTTCGATTTCTCAAGGCCCCGTGTAGCCACACTTCAAGCATCGATAAGGCCGGCCGAACATTCTACACTTCTCACAGCGCCAAATCGTTACTTCGCCGCAGCTTGGGCATGGAAACTTCACGGCTCCCTCCCCGGGTAGAATCGTTCGCGCGCACCAAGTACAGGTAGGCATACGGATGATTTTCTCCGTAGTTGTCGTCGCACTCATGCGTATGCTCCTCGCGAGTTCTCACAGCCACGTCACTGGAGGTTATAAATTGATTGCTAGTCATCGGGAAAAGAGGTTTCTTTAGGTCGATCAACATCGACCGACAAATTCAAACAGTGGATTGCACCCCTCCCCCTAGCGAACTGCCCTCTTGAATGGTGGAAGTAGCTTTGGTCAAGATAGATTCCATTTGTGATCTAGACAGATTCAGACGATTCATGATAATGAGCACCTGTCAATCCTATATCCCACTCGAACTCGATGAAGATGAGACAATCTACCCCGAACGGTCCTCAGACAACGGCACAATGTACGTTGAGGCTGAGGATAAAGAGACTGTCCATCAAATACGTGACATCAGGTTCGCGAGGGTTTCAAATGTTCTTGGAATAATATACAACTCGAAAAGTGGTCGTACTCAACTGAAGTGGCGTCACCTGAAAGGTAGAGTAGGAAGACTAAGTGGTGAAGCTAGTCCGAACACACTGGTCAATCTATTTGCATCACAAGCACTGCCTGAATCCTACGCCATCGCCGACCGCGAACCTGCATCTGAGGTTGGCCAACCAGAGGAGCAGCCCCCCGATTCGATAAACGAGGCCTTCGCTGACACCTAGTATAATGTCATACCGCTGTTCCACATCATTCAGTTATTCTCCGGGGTTTGCGTCGTGAGAGTCTAAAGTTGTAATCTAGAACAGGCGACGCATATTGAATCGGCGTTAACGGCAATATGCGTCTTGAATCGGAAGCCCGCAAGGAAAGCTTGTTGGAACAACGCTACACGCACGGCAAGTGGAGAATAATAAAAATATACGTAAAAGGCGAGCTTCGCGAGATAATCGTCAACCACAGGGAAGAGGACACATCCAACTAAACAGGTCTAACGGTTAACCGCGTACGTGAGACAAGTTTTGTAATGACGGTTAACCAACCTGAACTCGGAGTCACGAGCGAGCTTGGGCGTTGACCTGGCCGATATCATACCAGAACAAGTAATCACCCTCGACAGCCTCTCGAATAGAACTTTGGCAGTGGACGCTTACAACGCGCTGTACCAGTTCCTAGCGATAATTAGACAACCAGACGGAACGCCACTCAAGGATAGACGCGGAAGAATAACAAGTCATCTGAGCGGATTACTGTATAGAACAACGAACCTTGCGGAGAAGGAAATCAAACTTGCGTTCGTTTTCGACGGTAAACCACCTGAAATGAAGGAAATGGAAATTCGCAGGCGACGCCGAGTCAAGGAAGAGGCGATGACTCACTACGAGAGAGCTCTCAAGGAGGGAAAGCTTGAGGAAGCTCGCACATACGCGCAAGCCACTTCATCGTTGAAGGATTTAATGGTGGAAGATGCCAAGAAGCTTCTCGACGCTCTCGGCGTTGCATGGGTCCAGGCACCATCGGAAGGCGAAGCCCAAGCCGCATTCATCGCGGCACGTGGAGAAGTTTGGGGCGTGGCTTCTCAAGACCATGACTCATTGCTGTTCGGCGCGCCAAGGATGGTGAAGAACCTCGCAATCACGGGGCGCAGGAAACTGCCGCGACGAGACGCGTATGTAGAGGTTGAACCAAAAGTCATCGAATTGGCCCGAGTGCTTGATTCATTATCATTGACTAGGGAGCAGTTAATTGATGTGGGGATACTGATCGGGACGGACTTCAACCCGGACGGTGTCAAGGGGATAGGCCCAAAGACAGCCGTCAAACTGATTCGTGAACACGGTAACATTGAGAATCTGAAGGCTAATGACCCCAAGGTGGCAACTCCAACCGATACTGACAGTATAAGACGAATCTTCCTTGACCCAGCAGTGACCACCAGCTATTCGCTCAAGTGGTCCCCCCCTGATGAACAAAAAGTCGTCGACTTCCTGTGCAGAGACCGTGACTTTTCGGAAGACCGTGTGCGCAAAGCCGTTTCAAAAATGATTGTTTCTAAACCTCCATCTGCTAGAAAGAGTACGCTCGAATCTTACTTCTAACCCCCTACTTCCCCTCGTTTAATTTGGTCTACGTTAGGGGGTTTGATGATGGGGTTGGTCGTGGCTCTCAATTTGTGTGGTGACTAGTGCCATCCACGTTTTCCTCTCATGGGCACGAAAGCCACACCTCCAAGATTCTCATGCGACAAACCGCCATCAGGTTTCTTTCTGACTCGGAAGAGTTCTTGGTAGAATTGGGCTCCGCCGATTGGGATGATCAGCGCTCCACCTGGGTTGAGTTGAAGCGTTAATTCGACTGGGATCGCCGGAGCGGCACTTGTAACGATGATCAAATCGAATGCTCCCTTTTCATCATCAAGGCCCTCGGACGCGTCTGCAGCGACGAAAGTAACCCTTTCAGAATATCCCAACCGTTGTACGTTCATTCTGCCAAACGCCGCCAATTGCTCTATTATCTCAGCCGACCATACGTGTCCCCAGGCCTTCTTTGGTTGATCAAGAGGTGCGACAACTTCAGCATATACACAGCTCATGTACCCGCAACCTCCTCCAACTTCAAGTACTCGCTGGCCGAGTTTCATTTCGCCGTACTCGCAGAAAAGAGCCGTCATATGGAGCGCGCTTGTAGTCTGTCCATAACCAATCGGTATCGGCGAGTCGATGTACGCGTATGACCTGGCTTCCTGGGGTAGGAATTCTTCGCGGGGGACTTTCTCCATCGCCCTAATTATGTTCGGATCCTTGAGCAGCCCCTCAGCCTTGAGTTCTGCGACCGCTTGCCTTCTTAAATCGGCGAAGTTCTTCAATTTCCCTGAACCATAAGCTGTAACCGGCCCAATAAACGTTCAAAAGCCTATTTCACTCAAGACGCTCGGTTGTCGCTGTGCAATTCGTCGAAGAACTATTCGCCCAGGGCCACCCGAACATACTAGGAACGCACAGAATGACTTTTGAGATAACAAAAGATCACGAGCTGTCAAGACGCGGCGACTGCGTCATCGCTGTAAACGCGACCAAGGGACCGGGAGAAATGTTGGCCGAATTCAAAAGGGCCTGCATGCAAGAATCGTCCAGAATAACAATGAGACTTGAGGCAGCAGGAATATTTGAGACCATTCAAGGAGCAGGAAGTCCGAACCTGAGCTTTGCTCATCCAAACGAAATGGTTGGAAGGAAGTCTTCGTACGCTTCGGATAGGACCATAATGATCAGAGCAAACAAGGCTGCATGCGATCTTGATAGGCGACTGATGCAAGCCTTGAGATCTCCACAGACCAAGCTTACGGTCCGCATTTGCGTAGAGATTTAGGTTCTAAATAACGATGGCATCTATTGCCACCTGAACTTTACCTGGTGCGATTTCTCTGATGGCTTTACAGAAGTTAAATGATTTTACCCCTCTGTTCTCGGCTATGACAGACGATTTGAATGAATCCTTGATCGAGTCTACGATCGTGTCTCTCTGCGCAAACTGATAGAAGTGTACGATTCCGCCTTCCCTTTTCAGTGTTCGGAGGGCAGCATCAATGTAGTTTCCTGCCTCGGAGGGCAGATTCATGATTACCCTATCAGCAATCCCACGCACTTTGAGTTTTGACAGTTCTCTTGCGTCTCCTAGTATCGGCGTTACACGGTCAGCGACGCGGTTACCGAACGTATTCGCTTCGAGATATCTGATGGCTGAAGGGTTAATGTCGATGGAATACACTCTTGAGGTTGGTTGCAGTTTGGCGATCAGAACGGAGTAGGGGCCAACCCCCGCGAACATGTCTACGACAACCTCATTGTCCTTGACCTGCTTGGCCACCCGTAATCTTTCGTGGGATAGTCGTGGGTTGAAGTAAACGGAGGATATGTCTAGGCGGTAGCTACAAGAAAATTCGCGGTGGACTGTTTCCATTCCTCCCGACCCAGCTATAATTTGTAACCCACGTGTTCGAAACTTCCCAGAGACTTGTCCAGATTTCCTTACGACCAAGCGCACGTTTGGGTTGCTTCGACATATGCCTTCGCCAATTACCTCTGAGTATGGTGCCAGCTCGGAGCGTAGATCGATAGTGGCTATGTCACCAATAACGTCGAAAGAGTGCGGCAGCATGGAAACCAAGTGACTGGGAATTTGGCCCGCAACTGCCTCCTGAAGGTTTTTCGGCCGAGAAACTGAGCGTTCAAAGGTAACTTGCTGAATCTGAAAGCTACCTAACTCTTTTCTCAGAATAGACTCTTGTTGGCTCGATGGTTCGCGAACGATTGGTATCATGATCATTCGCTGAGTTTTTCGAAGCTCATATCCCTCAAGGCTAAGTGCCATATTCCTCAAGACTCCAAGGGCCTTCTGGGCTTTTTGCATGGGTAAAATGAGTCCCTGAAGCTCCTTCAACCTCACCCATCCGTCCTCTGTAATGTTGGCCTTGAATGGTTGAAACAATCCTAAATACTCAAATGGTGTTCTAATCAAAAGCCTGGACGGGGTTTTAGGTTTGGTGCAATGGAAGCGGAGGGAGGAAGTGATTGGTAAAGAGGTAATTGATGCCGATGCCAAGAAATTAGGCGTTACGAAAGATCTCGCTTGGTCCGACGACGGGAAAATGGCTTTGGTCATAGAATTTGGCGATGAAGACGAATTCTTCCTCTCATTCAATGAGATCGAAAGGATCGGCGATGTCGTGTTTGTCAAGGCGAAGTCAGCTTTGACCGCGGCCCCATCCATCACGTGCCCCGTATGCAAGCACAAGAACTTGGTAGAAGCAAAGTTTTGCGCGAAATGCGGACGAACTTTAGAAGGTAAGGAAAAGAAGCGTTCACAGACTCAAACGGCTTAGATTCTGGCACTTTTGCATGGACAGAGGAAAACATGAGGTTTGCCATCGTTTGTGTCAGGATAGTATGCTTCAAGCCCGATAGCGGACATAGTTTGCTGTATAATTAGCTAAAATCGCTTTTATTCTGACCGTATGATGCCCACCGGGTGCGGCAGATGTCACTATCCAAGCGAACGATGAGTATGAACAGTCTTAGTCTAGTCGCCGTACTCACAGGTCTAATGATACTCTCAACAATTAGTTCCATGCCAGCCGCTTCCGCAGCGGTTGCAACTCCCTCCAACCTCCAGCCTGAAGCAGACGGTCCAATTCCTAAGCTTACTCGCAGTGAATGGACGGTGCCGACGGCTGTATCTCAACCGTATGGGATTGGGGTTGATACAAATGGCCGCGTTTGGTTTACGGAAAACGCAACGAACAAGATCGCTAGATTCGATCCCTCAAACAATAACTTCACCGAATGGAACATGCCCACGCCAAACAGCCAACCGCATAACTTATTCGTGAAACTAGTTACAGCTTCGAACATATCAGTGACTCAGATTTTCTTCACCGAGTTTGCCTCAAACAAGATTGCCAGGTTCAATTCCTCTACGAACAATCTCACGGAATGGACTCTTCCTGCCGGAAGCAACCCTGCTGGCATTTACGTTGACGAGAACAACAACATTTGGTTTGCAGAATCTGGTAGAGACATCATCGCACGCTTGACTACGAGTACGAATACGTTGACGGAATGGACGCTTCCAGGAGCCACCTCAACAGCCGGGACTCCGTTATTGAAGCCCTGGGGTATCTACGTTCAAGTTGTTACCACACCGTACTATACTAACCGATTTGTCTGGTTTACGGAAACACTGGGCAACAAAATAGGACGATTGGAAGTGACTAGCAATCGTCTCACCATCTGGGATCTAAGCTCCCTGGGTTTGGGATCGTATCAGCCGACGGATCTCACCATAGGCGTATCCCAAACTTTGCCCGTAGCGATCATCACAAACATGAACAACAAGATTTCCGTCCTCGGTAATGATACTGGGGGCGGCTCGCTCTACGAAGAGTCCGTACTCCCATCACTTACTTCAGGTCCGATGGGTGTAACTTACGACTCCGCAAGGAACGCCGCATGGTTTGCTGAGAATAATGTCGGAAACATCGCCAGCCTGAATACAACCAGCGTGCTAGCCGGACAACTTTTGACGCCAACTTATTGCACGATCACTCCAATGGTAGGATCTCCAACCTGTTCCTCGCCTTCGACAATGGCATCGAGCAACATAACCAGCACTGTAAGTACAGTCGCTGGAGCATCGCAAATACGCAATCCTCTCCCCTCAGCTACGGTCAGCATTTACCAGGGTCCAGTAGACGGGATAACTGAGTACAGGCTTTCCTCTACCGCTTCGAGGCCAACTTATGTCGCTGTAGATTCGTCAGGAAATGTTTGGTTTACTGAGAGCAACGTTACCGTTAACAGAATCGGCCGTCTCAGTATTCCATACACCTTTCAACTCACAGCATCTCCAAGCTTGCAGACCGTAAACCCCGGCCAATCAACCACGTTCGCATTGAAAGTTACCCTCTCGAGCGGTTACCCGCAGCCGCTTCAACTCAGTCTCCTCAACACCCCGACGGGCGTTACAGCCGTATTCAACCCCCAGTCCCAGAACCCACCATTCACCTCAACACTCACATTCACTACAACAAACTCAACTCCTACGGGAACTTTTCCGATGACCGTTCAGGCAAGCAGCGGAGGTCAAATTCAGACAGCCCTCATCACTCTGAGGATACAAACACCCCAGGCACCGGCATTCGACTTTAGTATTGGCGTCACCGGACCGACGACCGCGACAGTGAGCCAAGGTGGGTCAGCTTCGTTCGACCTCGCGATAACCCTCCTGAGCGGGAGCCCTCAGATCGTGAATCTGGCTGCATCAGGATTTCCGTCTGGCGTTAGTTACTCCTTCACCAACCCTGGAGGGAATCCATCCTTTACCTCAACGATCAACGTGTTCACAACTGTGAATACGCCCGGAGGCACGTACCCGATCACTATCACTGGGACGACCAGCGCCGGTCTTACGCACACCGCAACCCCGGCGCCGGTGTTAACAATAAACGAACTACCACGCGACTTCAACCTCTCCGCGTCTGTTACTAAGCTTGTTCTCGTGCAGAGTTCGAGAACCGCCACGACGATAACCCTCCAGTCAATTGGTTACTTCAACGGTACCGTTACGTTGAGCGGCACATTCTCACCGTCCTCTGGGCTTACGGTGACCTTCACCCCATCCACCATCCCCCTACAGCCGAATGGCGGTACCGCTCAGGATTCCATGGTGATAACCGCGCCCAAAAATACAGTCGGAACCTACGAGCTTACGGTGACAGGAACAAGCCCCACTCCATCGCGTACTCATCAATTTGTGATAGGCGTCCAGGTCTCCCCCTGCCTTATCGCGACTGCTACTTATGGGTCGGAACTTTCACCGCAAGTGCAGTTCCTTAGAGATTTCCGGGACCAGCAAATCATGAACACATTCGCAGGATCAAACTTCATGACAGCTTTCAACGCCTGGTACTATTCCTTCAGCCCGGCCGTAGCTCAGTATGAATCTACAAGCCCTACTGCACGAGTTCTTGCCAAAACAGTGCTCTATCCTTTGATTGGAATACTCCAGGTTTCTTCGTCAACTTTCAGCCTATTCGGTTTCGCGCCGGAATTCGCGGCTTTGGTCACAGGGTTGTTAGCAGGTTCTCTCATCGGCCTCGCATACTTCTCATTCCCCGCTTTCTGCACACTTTGGCTCCTGAAGCGTAGACTCAGCGCGCAAGCGAAGGGCAGAGTTATGAGAGTAATGACGGGAGGGTTTGCAATACTGCTGTTCGCATTCCTCATTTCCGAAGGCTTTGCGTTACCTGTTTCGATGATGATTTCCAGCGCAGGTCTGATACTTGCAGCACTTGTGACAGGAAGCCTCTTGCCTGCTCTCGTTGCAATAGAATACCTTAGACAAAGAACCTAGGTGCTCGCATCATTCGTATGAAGCGCCTTTCGTGCCTCTTGAAGCACTCGAGCTGATACTTCGCGTATAGGAAGAGAGAGTGTTCGGGCGATCGAATCCAAATCCTCGAATTCAGGCTTGATCCGAAGGAGTTCTCCGGATTTGTCTCTTGCGATTTTGGTTCTCACACTGAACATTCTATCCCCGAACGGTACCTTGATGGTTACAACTTCCCTCTCAAGGATGAATCGATTCCATTCCTGATGCCTGACTCCGAGCGTACCAGTTTCTTTCATAATAATCTCGGTGATTTTCTGTAAATCGTTCGGGTAACAGATTGCATGCAAGACGAAGCCTGGGCGATTCTTTTTGAATTGGGCCGAAGTGACCCAAGCATCTTTTGCTCCGCATTCTAGGATGCGTTGCAATGTACTGCCCACTATTTCTCCCGAGACGTCGTCGAGATTGGTCTCAAGCACTTCAACAACGTCGGATTCAAACTTCTGCTCATCATGTTGGCCGATTACAACGCGGAGTATGTTTGGGATTGATGCCAATTCCTTTTTGCCTGCACCGTACCCTACTTTTTCTGGAATCATCGGGGGAGGTCGCTCAAGGAAGGCGCCTGCCAAGCTGGCGAGTATCGAAATCCCGGTTGGAGTTGCTAATTCCTCATTTGCTGGGCCGCCCAGGATCGGGACGTGATATCTACGGGCAACTTCGAGGACTGCCGGTGCAGGTACTGAAACTATCCCATGTGAAAAGGTTACAGAGCCGCCGCCGACAGCAACAGGGCAGGAGTAGATCGTTCCTTCGAAAACTTTCAGTGACTCGCACGCAGCTGCCGTGCCGAAGATGTCGGCAAGCGTATCAGTCGAGCCTGCTTCGTGTAGGTGTGTCCTCGAAATTTCAGCGCCGTGAATTGTGCTTTCAACCTCGGTTAAGATTCTAATGGAATTCTTTGCGAATGACATTGCGTTCTTGCTGAGTTTTGAGGAATTCGCAATTGCATCAGTTGCCTGCACAAGTTCCTGCGCCGTTGTTTCGTCGGGCTTCTCAGCAATCGTTAATTCTGCACGGCAAGCTCGGAAGCCGTGTTTCTTGACTTCCGTCGCATCAAGCATGATTGATTTACAACGCGGAAAGTGGAGCGGTATCAAATCCAGTACCCGTTGGATCGACGTGAGTTCTGCGCCTGCGTCGATCAAAGCGCCAAGCAACATATCTCCAGATATGCCTGCAGTTTGTGCGTCGATGAACGTGATTGGTGTCAAGGGTACGATTATCCGAAACCTATGTAGTTGTCGAACAAGAAGTGTCTTGTGTGCAGGTTTTTCATAAGTGAGTGGTTCGAGCCGTTAATTCAAGAATTTCGTAGCTAAGTGCGGTGTGCAATAGCGTCAATCTCGATGAGCATGTTTGGGAGGGGCAAATTGGTTGCTACTGTTGTTCTGCTGGGTGCGTTTTGAGTGAAGAATGATTTGTAAACTTCGTTCATCTTCTTGAAGTCGCTCATATCCTTCAGGAAGATGGATACTTTTACTACATCGAGCAATGATAGACCTGATGCTTCCACGATATTCCGCACGTTTGTCAATGTCTGCCTCGTTTGAGCTTCGATCTCCGAACCGACTACTTGTCCAGATCTTGGGTCGATCGCGCCTTGCCCGGAGACGAAAAGGAAGCCATCGACCATGGTTGCTTGAGAGTATGGTCCTATCGGCTGGGGCGCATTTTCGGTTCTGATGATCCGTTTGTCCATTGTTCGTCCCCGATAAATCGTCTAACCGGCCGATTTGAGATTAAAAGGCCTGCCTTCTTGAAGCGTTTTCTGTGGAATTTGGCTTTTCCATTTCTGTAGGAATGGCACATCTTCGTTCTGCTCTCTCAATTCATCAGGCAGCATATGTGGGATCTCGTCGATGATTGGGTACCAGCGGTTACATTTGGGGCAGGTAATTATTCCGGAACCGACCTCTTCCTTTTCTTCGAACACAAGTAATTCTAGCGGGTAGAATTTGTCTATTGGGCAAGCCAGTATGTCCATTAACTTCCGCTTCAATACTCAGTCACCCTGCAGCTAGATTCAACAATCTACTGAAATATACCATTTTGGTCTCCAATTCTAATTAAATATCGTAGCGGCGTCTAGGCACCAAAGTTTCGTTATTCATTGATAGTTCAAATTCGGTCGCCCGCACCATTGAGTACACACGGTCGTGACGAGCGTGGTTGAGTTTCAGTTCGTTGGGCTGTCACGTGTTGGGTTTAGTGGTCACAAATCGGGGGTCGCTAGTGAGGATTATGCTCGGTTGGTCCCCCTCTCTGTTGAGTTGTACTCGGACAAGGGTCTATTCTTGTAAGGTTCTCCTTCTTGCAGTTGCAATCCAGACGGCGAGTAACATGGCGGCACCTCCCAGAAACGTATCCATTGTTACACTCTCTCCAAGAAGAAGCATGCCGCCCACGACGCTAAACACAGGTGCGAGGTAGAGTTGAATCATAACTTTTGAGACACCTCCTTTTTCGACTAGAGTGTAAAACAACGAATATCCCATCACTGTGCTCAAAACGGAGAGGTAGAGAAGGGCTTGCCACCCCGCCACCGAGAGGCCCGACACATCGCTGATGAAAGATGCTGGGATGAGTGGCAGTATCATGACGGTTCCGACTAGCCCTGCCCATATAGCCACTGGTAGGGCTCCATACTTGTTCACGAGCGGTTTAGCCAAGACTGCGAAGAGAGCGTAAGACAAGGCTGCCAAGACAACTGCAAGCGGTCCGTAAACCGCGGATCCTCCCGATAGGTCCCCAGCCGAAAGAATTGCTGCTCCACTTACAGCAAGGACTATCGCAAGAATCAGTCTTCTTCCAATTTTCTCTTTGAGAAGCGCAACAGCGAGCAGCGCTGAGAAAACAGGCCCTAAGGAGATTAGCAGACCTGCTAGACCTGCAGAAACACTAACTTCGGCGTAATTGAGAGATAGGTGATATCCAGCGACATTGAAAAATCCAATAAGTAAGAGCCTAGGCACGTCAACTCTGCTGAATGGGGTTCTAGGCTTTCCCAGAAAAGGTAGCAGAGCCAAGTATCCAGCAGAGGCAACTAGCCACCTGAGTAATGTCAGATTAACGAAACTGAGTTCCGTGTCCAGCATCCTAATCGCTACGAAAGCTAGGCCCCATACGACGCTGAGCACAATTAGCAGACCATAGTCCAAGAAGGTCCGCTGACTACGCTTAGCCCTTGAGGCCATGACCAGACTAAAAGCTTCGGTCAATAAGAGCGTTGACTCCGAATCTTGCTTCCAAACTACGAATTTGAAAGCACCAAGTTTTTCCTGAACCGGGTTGGCAGACTTCTCACAATTCGGAGGTCCGTCGTTGACACAGTAATTCATCTGGTGTGTGCATCTAATGGGTGCACTAAGTGGAGAGACACACCCTTTTTTTGAGGACAAACAACGACGCATATTGACTTCCGATACCATACTCCCAAGGTTCGCAACTCGGCAAGCACTTCTACGGTAACGCGAAGTACTACTGACACCGTAAACCTATTCTCCGTGTTCCGCAAAGTCCGTTTCGGATTCGTTGTGAGCCATGATGACACTCTGCGATAGAATTCTTGCCGTAGACAGGAGGATCGGATTCGCGATGGTGGTGGACGACAAGGGGGAGATCGTTGAATCGAAAATGCGTGGAACGCTGCTAATGCCCAAAGAAGACATAGCGGCATTCGGCGGATTATGGACGGGCGTCCTGGGAGGAGTATCTCAACGGATGCAGAGATACTTCGGAAATCATTTGGGGCTTTCAATTTACTACGACGAAGTGAACGTCCACGGACTGCCAGTAGGCGACAGAACTATTGTGATAACGGCAACGAAAGATATGCCTCTCGAAATTGTTTTCAGCCTAAAAAAAATCGCAGAAGCGCAGTCGTAAGTCTATGTGTTTAGGTCATCCCAGCTCGATTTGATTCAAATCTGGGGATACATTTGCCTAGCATTAGACGAGCAAAGAGAGGCGTCAATAGTTAGTTGATTTTTCACCTTGAACGATCCGCAAGATCAGCTGCAAGGTAGGGATAAGGACTAAGTTGCATTTTGGCCTCGGTCAAGTCATAGACCGGTTCCTGCTGAGGTCCCACTGCGCGCGGAGGAAGCTCGGTCCTACCATTTCTTTTCCGACTTTAGAGTTCTAGTTCAAAATAGGGAGAAATGCTATGTCGCGTTTCAGCCTCGTCAGGTCACTCTTCCTATTTCTTCCTTCTGCAGACGAAGACTGTAGCGAGAGCTAGAGCTGTGAAGGCCAGGTTGGAATTGGATTCTTGGAGAGGGATTTCGCTCCGTTCGACCGTGAAGTCTATTCCAATTAACGACTCCCCCGGACTCATTTCAATGACTGACGAGGTCGCATTGTATGCTACGTTACCCTGCGATGTCCACGGGAATACTCGCATCGAATACTGACCAAATGGCAAGTACATCTCATAGTGACCGTCCCAAGACCATTGTGTGAACGTCATGTTGGATGCTGCGGAGCTTGCTTGAATCGCGAACCATGACTCGGGATCCAGTTGATTGAAGTAATTGAACCCGTCAATCAGCCCGGAAACGTAGCCACGTTTGTTTAGGGCGTAAATGCCCGACACTTCCGTGCCCATAGCGGCGTTTGGCAGTGACCAGGCTTCACTTTGTGCGTATGGTCCGAAACCATTAGTCGATAGCGTGTCGTTTACAAATCCGAATTCGTCTCCCGAGTTACCCGGGATCAGGTGGAAGCTGTCTCCCTGCAGTAAGCCTTCGACTGGCGGATACCAGTTTGTGGTTGGGGGTGCTATTCCTGGTCCTTTCTCTGGTTTCGGGTATTCATTCCAGCAGTCCACCTCTACAAACCAGGGACCCGTATACCCACCGTTTGCTGATGACCCTAGGATTCCATAGTACATTGAGTCGATAGCTTCACCATAGCTCGCCTTCCAGCTCCGAGTATGAAGAACACCTGAATTGAAATCGTCCAACGGGTCGCCGAATGGATCGTAGACACCAGCCAAGAATACTCGGACCTGTTCCGTATCGTATGGAATCGTCGTCTTCCACTCCTCCAACCCCCAGAAGTTAGCGTTCGACTGAAAAGTTGCAAAGTCACTTACGCCGTTGTGGCCGGGGTCACTGTCAAAAGCCTGCCAACCGGTCACTTGCGAACCCCCCACCCCAACGGGCCAGGTTCCATACCACAGAAACGTGTCAGCTGAACTATCAGCGGATATGCTTGCAAGTGTATCTGTGCCTTGAGGGTTTGGACCGGGGCTTGGTGAGACGGTGAAAGGGTCAGGGTAGTAGGATTCTGAAATTGTAATTGCCGGATCTATGTTGGCTCCGGTGAATCTTCCCAACCCGAAGAAGGTTCCAGAAGTGAAATCGGTTCTGAGGCTTGCGGTGTCGGGGGACTTCGATGAAGCAGTCGCCACGAGGTTTCCGTTTTGATCGAACACTCTCACCCGCATGCTCATGTTGAACTGTGTCGGTTCCAAGTTGCCTTCATCCTTGAAAACGACGTTTACAGTCAAGTTTACTCCTTGAAGCAAATCCATCTCGATATTCGCTGTGCCACCCTCGTACGCAAACACGGGGAATTCGTGTCGTTGAACATACCCGTAAGTGAAGCCGTAAGGAAAATATGTTCCATTCCTCAACGCGTCGGTTGCGGTAAAATTATCCGATTGATCCAAACGATAGTCGGATGGCAAAAGCAAAAACCCTCCAACATCCCAAAAAGGACAGTATCCTCCCCCGAACTGTACTTGGCTGGGCGGAAGTCCTGGGCTATCTACCTCAGCTGCAGAGAATCCGTCCCAGGAATCGACGACAATAGTGGAACCAGTCGGATCGTCAGGCGCGATCAATTGAGGAGATCCTGTGGGGCAGAAGGGTTGCGTAGTCGAGCGTACGTAGCAGGAGGGTTGTCGGGCCGGTTCTCCCTCACGACCCAACGTTTCTAGGTCGGTATAGCCAATGTAGCCAAACGCGTTACCAGCACTATCAGCAACATAGAGACGGAATTGAGCGCCTGGAAACTCCCAAGGCCTCTGCACTCTTGGGCTATCCCAATCCGTGCTATACACGGTAATATTCAACCTGGCCGCACGGTAGAGATGCTCGCTCACCGTGGTCGGATTGCCGCTTAAGGTGACCGACGCCGACCCGACCTGCTGCTGGAGATAACCTCGCATGTAAAGATAGATTTGGTAAGTTCCGGCCGGCAAACCGTAGTCGCAGTAATCCTGATAGTTATAATAGGAATATTTCACGCCGTCTGTGTCAGGCCCAATCATTCCAAAACCGTTTACCTCGATTACTGCCGAACTCTGACTCGATTGAACAAGAGTGAAATTCATCCCTAGCAGTGAACCTGAACTGTTACGCAATTCGGCGACGAGAAAACGGTTTCCCGTCGAAAGGCCCACCGCGGCATTTCCAGCACAGCCGTCAATCGGACACTCCTGCAGCGTGTGAGCCTGATCATGAAAGTGGGCTTGAATTATTATGCTGCTTGCAACCCGCACGTCGATCGGAACATAAACCTCTCCTGCCCAATCCCCGCTCGTGATATCAAACTGAACCGGTTCGGTGGTAACTCCGTCGTAGAGCGTCTGCACGTAACCGTTGATCCACACCCTAACCCAGTATCGGCCAGCGGTAAGACCGTTTATCCAGCTAGCAAAGGTCTGCGGGATGTGACCATCAAAATCAGTCGGGGCACCGAAAATTCCCACCTCTCCGAACCTGAAAATGAAGCTTGACGGTCCGCCGCCGTTAGTGAACGCACCAGCTGCATCCACCCACCAATACTGAGCCGGACCTACCCCGTTTGGCCTGCCGCACAGATCGATGACCCCTCCACAGTCGATCGGTGCATGGGAATTGTAGTTGGGGTTAGCCACAGGCGAAGGAAAGTCCCTCACATAATATGATCCTCCCCACGAAGCAAATCGGGCCGACCATGGGAACGCGACCGGCCTGGGTGTCGGGGCCGCAGGATTTGCGGCGAAGTAATCCCAATCATATGCCATGTACGGTTGATGTGTGAAATTAAGGGGAGAGCGCACAACGACACTACCGTCCACATAATCGTCGTTACGGTAGATCTCAATGTAGACCGGGCGCGGCTGATCGGGCCAGGGTTGGTCGCCGAACATGTGCTTACTGAACACCTGCCCTTGAACAACGGCGCCTGGGTTGAGGTAACCATCGAGATGTAGGGATTGGCTGGCGAGGATAACGACTTGGGAAGCAATTAGTTGTTCTGGGTAGCCAGCCGCGCTCGCGTACAAGTCATACACGCCCGGGGCAACACCTTCGACCTCGAAGTGGCCTGACGCGGAAGCGTTGAAGTAACCTCTCGCCTCAACCTGTCGCCCCGTGGTCTGCGTACCTGACTGGTAAGGGTCTATGGCTACGCCTACTGCCCTAACCCGGCCAGGGAGGTCGATTGGGTTTCCGTAGAGGCTTGTATTGAAAGAGCCATACTGGATTGTTCCGGTTATAATTCCCGGATCTATCTCACCCTTCACAAGGAGTACTGGCCAGTTCTCAACAGGAACAGTAGCGTTTGTTGCCTCAGAGTATGGTACAATCGAGGTGCTCGGATTAGCCGCTGTTCCTTCATTGCAAGCCGCACATTCGTGGCCGTTCACGACGAGGTTACGTGGCATGCCTGGATAAACGAAGTTGAAGAACTGGTCGAACAGGAAGACTTTGAAAAAATATTTCCCCGCTATTTTTGGAGCGCCAACATCGTTGATACGCATGTAATACCATTCGCGGTAGTCATGTTGCGGCCACCAGTGTATGTCCCCCTCCATGCTTACCACCCACCAGCCGGGCCCCCACGGGTCAGTTTGACTTGCTTTCCCTATTGAAACAACGTCGTTCGCGTTGGCCGCGAAGGTTGTTTGGATTAAACCGGGGTTGTAGGAGGAGACGGCTAATATGGATAGATCGAATTCTGGAGGAATGTAAACTGTGAGACCGGTGTAGTTTGCCATGTATCGAACTCCGGTCCCGCACGAGTTGTCGACATCATTCCAACCAAACGCGCAAGGGCTAGTGAAATTGATCCCCAAAATGAGAGGCCCAAAATTCTCGTGGTTGCTCGTTGAAGTTAGAACCGCGCCGAATGGCGCATAACCATCTACGCCGGAGGAAACCACAGTAGGCAACGAGTACGGGGGCACATACCCATTCGGGTACCCGTTAGTACGCCCAGAGTAGGCGGCTGCTCCTGCTCCAGGCCATAAGTAAACCGTTGGCCCAGGAACATGGGGATCTGAATCACTCACATGGTAGGGCGCAACGGGGGTGAGATCGCCCAACGTGAAGTGGGAGTAGACCGGGACACTGAACAAAGACAGCAAGAGGAGCGTAAGTGCTACGAAGCTAAGGCGTCGGTACAGCATGTTCTGGATGGATAATCCATCCAGCTATAACGTTTACCGCGTCCATCTTGTCAGAACAAATCCAAGCCACTGGATGGAACTCGCTCCGTATCAGTACTCTCTACAGTCCTCTGAACAGTTGGACTCGGCTAGGAGTCCTTTAGATCGCTCTCTTCAAATCGGACAAGTGACATCGGCGCGCATAAATCTGCTACAATGACAGTTTAGTTAACGTCTGATATTGGCTGTGATAAAATATCGGACGCGGACACGGGTCGATTTGGATCGGCCTTCCGAGGAAAGACAGGCATAATCTACGTCTTCGCCGATCTAGGGAAAGATACGGTTTTCGCCTTTACCGATGGCGACTCACTTTTAATCCGAATAGACGGCGAACGCCTAATCATCGAGAAATCAAAGAAGAGAAAAGACTGAAGAGCAGAGTCAATCCAACACTACGGTGTGGGATCAAGCAAACTGCGAATCCGGTATCTCAACTGAAATATGCCACTTTCGAGGTCGAAAGGAATGCAGCCACTTGTTACATCTGCTTCTACGCGAGAATTTAGAGCGAAGATCGTTCATTTGATCATCGACGGTCGTCCGGAGCATGCCTTGCGGCTACTCGCCAAATATTACGGGATTAGTGAACCCACCCTTCGTGTAGGAACCGTCAAGCGTTATCGGAAGGTTTTGGGGTGCTATGTTGAGAAGGAAAGAAGAATTTACTTATCAAACAGTAGTTTCATGACGAATCCATTCGTTATCTTGCATGAATTCTATCATCACCTGAGATCCTCTGACCAAGGAAAGAACAGACAGGTCGAGAAGCGGGCCGATTTGTTCGCTTGGAGTTTCATCCGCGATTTCAAAAGCGTTAGCAGCGAATCTAAGTGACTGGAGATATTATCATCGGAATTGTTTGTCCGGATGTTCCGGCTTTCAGAACAACCTCGCATATCTCTACTGCCCTTAAGCCATCTTCCCCGTTAACCATGAACGGCTTGTTGTTGAGGATCGAGTCAGCGAAATGTGCGAGTTCCATTCGTAGAGGCTCCTGTTTCTCCAAGTTTGGCTTAATTGATCTTTCCGCGTCTTCAATAGAGATCTCTTGGGATAGATAATCGAGCTCAACTGTGGCATCGCTTCCAGTTACGATTAGTGTCCGCGTCTTTCTTGGCGTTAACCAGTTTGCGTCGATGAAAGCCGTGCCCCCATTTCTAAACTCGAGCATGATCTCGGCGTAGTCTTCTTTCGTGTGACGTATGCTGCCCGTTTTAGCGTGGACAGATCTCGCTTCGTCTCCGAATATGTAGCGAGCTAGGTCAATATCATGAATGGCGGTGTCCCGAACGACACCGACGTCTCCAATTCTTTCAGGCCACCTACCAACGCGTCTTGCATGAAAGAGCGTCACTGTTCCTAGTTTGTGTTCGTCGAGGAGTGATTTGAGGTAGACAACGGGCGGATTGAATCGCTCAATGTGACCCGGCATCAATCTGAGCCCGCTTCGGGAAGCTAGTGTAATTAGCTCGCGAGCTTCGGATACCGTGTTAGTCATTGGCTTTTCAACCATTGTGTGTTTCCCCGCGAGCAATGCCTGGGTCGCGATTTTCTGATGGGTTATTGTAGGTGTGCAGATAGTTACGGCGTCAATATCATTGCGTGAGAGCACCTCATCTAGATTCGTAGAATAAGGTACATGAAATTCCGAGGCGACCGCCTTCGCTCTCCGCTCATCAACATCGCAGATGCACATGAGTTGTGTCTGATCGAGCTGTGATAGCACTCTAGCCTGATTCTTTCCCCAAAAACCGGTACCGATCACTGCGCTCCTGAGTTTCTTCAACGCGTCCACAATCCCCTGCCAACTCCTCGGTACACAAGCCCACTCTTCTCCACGCTCGTCGGCTCAAGAAGTCCGGTACAGTCAACGATCAATCCTTTCTTTGACATGTGTGCTGCAAGTTCGATGGTATCCATCTTCTTGAACTCGTCATGTGCCACGGTGACGATCACGCAGTCTGCTTTCTCAACCGCCTTCCGCAGTGTCGGTTCAGAGGCTACGCCATACGATTCCATCTCTGATGCGTTAAACAAAGGGTCAAATGCAATCACTCGAGCCCCGCGTTTCTTCAATATACCAATCAGTTCAAGCGAAGGGGAGAAGCGAGTCTCTTTCACGTTAGGCCGATAACTGATACCCAGTACCACAACTTTAGCTCTCTTGAGTGATCTGCCGCAGACGCGTATTCCATCCGAAGCTAACTTGACAACGTGCCGAGGCATTAGATCGTTGATCTTTCGTCCGTCGAGAACAAGTCGAAGTTTCGCATCAAGTGTGTAAGTTTCACTATGCAAGAGGTACGGGTAGACAGGTAGACAATGACCGCCAACGCCGACGCCGGTGGAGTGAAGGTGGGAGTATGGTTGGCTATTGGCCGCTTTCATTGTTTCCAGGTAGTCGACCCCTACTTCTTCGCAGAGCAATGCAAACTCGTTGGCGAGCGCAATATTCACGTCGCGGTATATTGTTTCGAAGAGCTTCGATAGTTCAGCAGTCCTAATGTCCCGGACACGCAAAAGTTCCCCCTTCACGATCACTGAAATCGCTGCGCACCCCGCCTCAAGGCTTCTCATATCCACCGCCCCAACGATTTTGCTGTAGGCTTGCATATCCTGAAGGGCTCTACCCCCCATTGCTCTAATTGGGCTGTAAACTAGTCCAAACCCTTGCCCTGCGGTAAGGCCGGAATATTTTTCGAGCGTTCCTTTTACGACGCGCTCGGTGACACCGGGCCCACATGTACTTTGGAAGATGACTAGGCTACCGTTCTTCAACCCTTTACCGATACTTATGCAGGCGTCTTCTACGGCAGAATAGTCAGCCCTCTTCTGCCTATCAATCATGGTCGGGACGACGATGAAGATTATGTCGGCATTTGCAGCTGCTTCCTCGGTATTGGTGGTAGCCGAAAATTTGTTGGACCTAATTGCTCTCTTCAGCATAGCCGGGAGACCTGGTTCATCAATTGGGGGGTCTCCCTTTGTGACCCTTTCAACAACCTTCGGATTCATGTCAGCCGCAATCACACGTGCCCCGGCATCAGCATAGAGACATGCCGTAGGCAAACCCATCCAACCCAAGCCTACCACGCCGATTGTAAGCTGACCATCGCGGATTCTGACTGCAATCTCGCCGGGTTCCAGAGAGAGTGGTCCTTGCGAACTCGTTGTCGACATCGAAATATCTTGCGTACGAAATCGAGGGAAATATTTAACTGTTTTTAACTCTACAAGAGTTAACTATGTCGTCAACTCGAATCATGGAGTACCTCCGGCAGATAGGACTGACCACCTATGAATCAGAGGCATACATCGCCCTGCTCTCTAAGAGAATGATGACCGCAGAAGAGATCTCAAGAAACACGTCGGTTCCAATCACGCGTGTATACGGTACCCTTGAGCAGTTGATGCAGAAAGGGTTCGCGAAAATTGTTCAGGGTAGGCCGAAAAGATATCATGCTCTTTCGCCTGAACAGGCAAAGCGCGAATACGTAACTCACTTGCGCGAAAACTTCGAAACTGGACTTGTGACGATCGATGAAACGCTTAGGCATTTGCAAAGACAAGTGGAGCCGATCTACGTAGAGAGCCACCTACAAGTGAAAGCAGAGGAGTTGCTCGAACCACTAGAAGACCTGCGAACCATGGAAAATAGAACGAACAACTACCTTGGCAAAGCAGCTAATGAGGTGTTGATCTCGACGGCGTTGTTCTCGTGGCTGCCAAAAATCAAGGTTCAACTAAGACGGGCTGTGAAAAGAGGGGTGAAAGTTAAGGTCCTGATGCAGTCTGAAGATAGCCCGGTGAAGAAGCATCTTGGCGAGTTGTCCGGGATTGGAGTACAATTCAGAGACTCTCCTGATCCATGGCATCCGGTTAGAGGAACCTTGGTCGATAACAGAGATCTCGTCTTTCTCATATGGGCTGCTGAGGAAGTAGAACGCCATTGGAACCCCATCGTTTATACACCCAACCATACGAAGAACCCTGGATTAATTCGAATCTTTCGTGAGTCCTTCCTCCTAAGATGGGCTAATTCATCTGGGGATTTTACGGGCAGGTTGAGCACCAAATGAAAGTCTGGCTAGACGTACTCACACCAAAACAGGCAAATTTGTTCGGGGAGCTTCAAAGCAGGCTTGAGGCCAAAGGTTTCAAGACTTTCTTGACCACACGTGAATATCGAGAAGTGACCGAACTCCTGCAACTTAGGGGTTTGAAGGCGACCCCGGTCGGGCGTCATGGTGGGGAAAAGCTGAAAGACAAACTCATAGAGAGTTCGAACCGTGTATCTCAGCTCGCCAGAATTCTAGAGGAAGAGAATGTCGACGTAGCGATATCATTTTCATCTCCTGAAGCAGCCCGGGTTTCGTTTGGACTTGGGATTCCGCATTATTGTATTAGCGACTCTCCACATGCCGACGCTGTCAGCCGACTTACAATTCCGCTATCGGAAAAGCTGTTTACGCCTTGGATAATCCCTATTCGCGCATGGACGCGTTATGGAATCAAACCTAGAGACGTTGTAAGATATCGAGCCCTTGACCCCGTAGCGTGGTTATCCAAATTCAAAGCCAACTTGAGAGCCTTAGATGCGCTGAAGCTCGATTTTTCGAAGCCAATCATTGTTATCAGGACTCCCGAAGAATATGCCTCCTATCTTTCAGATCGACATTCATCTATCGCAAGTAAGGTAGCTGAGACAGTTTCAAAGATCATCGAAGTGAACGGTGAAGGCTCACAGATCGTAATCCTACCCCGATATGATCTACAAGGCGAACGGTTCACAAAGAGATTCGGGAACCGAGTGATTGTTCCGGAACACGTTATCGACGCCATCTCGCTCATGCGAGTCTCGTCAGTTTTCCTGGGCGGAGGTGGAACGATGACCGCCGAAGCCGCCTTACTCGGTGTCCCCGTGATTTCATACTACCCCGGAGACGCCACTTTCGTAGAGAGGTTCCTAATTAATCAAGGATTGGTCGAGAGAATTCTTGACCCAGGGCGTATCGCTCAACGAACTAGCGCAATCTGCAAAAGCGTGGATTTCCGTGAATTCTATCAGCAAAAATCGGCGAAACTGCTTCGAAGCATGGAAGATCCTTTACAAATAATAGTTCAAAAAATCTTCAAACATTAGCCTGTTTTCGCGACAGCGTTCTAGTGAGATAAGAATCAGTCATCTTCTTCCATCCCACTAGCCAGACAAGGATAAGACCACCTGATGCCGCAACTCTAGCCATTTGTGTAGCTACCCTCTCAACCAAAGTAGCTGTTCCGAAGCTAATCGCAAATGCCTTTGAAATGACGTATGTACACCCCAATAAGAAGAGCCAGACGAAAACCTCTATTGCTGCTAAAGGAAGTAGCCGCTTCACTTGACGGTCACCGTTATCCAGTAGGTCACTATCGCGAGCATACAAGAGACCGCAGTTAGGATCATCATTGCTCGGACAATTTGCTTTTCGCCTAACGGCCCAGAAGCTAAGATTAGACGTGTGAGGGTGACAGGCGCGCCTTTCTCGTTGCTTGCCTCCAACAATCCATTGTCCAGGAGCCTTGTGGGTCTTTGAAGAATCTCTCGCCTTTCACGCAAACCACGTACGGAGGCGAGCCCATAGAAGGCGTTCATGATGTGGGGGATCAATGCTACCAAGAGTACAGCCTCCAACCTTCCGAGAATCGCCAAAGCCCCGACTGCGGCTCCAACGGATAGGCTCCCCGTGTCCCCGCTAAACACCTTGGAAGGGAATCGGTTGAAGTAGTAGAAAGCAACCATGGCCGCGAATAGGATGGCAGCAATAGATCCGGCTTGCACATTACCTGAGAAGAGAAGAATCCCCGCAGCTGTTATTGCAATTATGGCGACTGTGCCTGGCATTGCGCCATTCATTACGTCCATCATGTTAATCGAATTTGAGGTGACGGCGATGGCGATTGGTATGAGAAGCGGGTATACGATGGTAAGCCTGACCATTCCAACGAGCGGTATCTCAAGAAACGGAACGTACGCTCCAAGGCCGATAATCGGTATGCTGGCTAGGGCCGTGAGTACCGGCTTGGATCTCGCCCCTAACGGGCGTATGTCGTCAATAACACCAATTGCTCCTGCTATCAGAACAGTTCCTATAAACGCGGTCATCGTTCGGATCGCTGAAGGGAATGCGACAATGCAAGCTAGTACGCCCACGACTAACCCTATTATTATCGCGAGGCCGCACATTTCTGGCACTTCATTCTTGGCCAGCTTGTGAACATCTTTACCCGTAATTCCGCGGGCTCTCAAGGCTTTGGCTACGATCGGCGTTGCCGCAAAGGTCACGATGAAAGTGATAATGCTTATGAAACCGACGGTCGTCGCTTGCAGAATGTCAAGCATGTTTTCTGCAACTCTTGATGATGCCTGACAGTTTGGTTTCGTAATCATTCACGATTCGAAGTGCTTTGCCTTTCGTTGGTGCCTCAGCTAAAATTCTAAAGATTGGTTCCGTCCCGCTGGGCCGAATTAATATCCAAGATCGTGGCGGTATCCAAACTTTGATTCCGTCGATGTCCAATACTTTGCCTTTACGGGGAAGGTTTCGAATTGCTTCTGTCACTTCTTCCTTTATTGGATCTGGGCATGGGATCTTGTCCTTGACGATGTATGACTTTGGCAGCTTGGAAATCAGTTTTGATAGCGGTTTTCTCGTTTCGGCAAGTATTTTGTATAACCAGGCTGTAGTTATTCCTCCGTCGCGTGCTGCGACATGTGGAGAGTAGAAGATGCCCCCGTTTTCTTCTCCTCCGAGCTTCGCGTTAATCTTCAACATCAAGTTTGAAACATACACGCTCCCAACAGGGGTATAGACCACCTCCCCGCCGTGCTTCTCGGCTATTTCTTCGATCATCTGAGAAGAGCTTATCGGGGTGACAATTTTCTGGCCGGGATAATTTTGCAGGAAATCTTCAACTATCAATGCAAAAGTATGGTCGCCCCAGCATACAGATCCATGTTCATCCAGAAACACAGCCCTGTCCCCGTCTCCGTCATGTGCCACGCCGAAATCTGCGTGAATGCTCGGCACAATTCGTGACGTCTCGCGGAGGTGCTCAGGGGTCGGTTCGGGTAACCTACCTGGGAACCTTCCGTCGATCGTGCCGTTGACAATCGAAACCTGACCGCCTAGTTTCTCGATAATAGTTGGAGTCGAGAGAACGCTGACCGCGTTTGCTGTATCAACGACTACCTTCAAGCTTGGCTGTCTCGGCACCCCACCGACATTCTCAAGGATCGATTTGACATAGCCTGCGAACTTCTCAGAGACTGGAAGAGGCGGCTTGATCTCGTTCCAAGCCGCCAAATTCAGTTTTGATTGGAAAAAGATCTGTTCAATCTTCAATTCCTCTTCGTGCGGGAGTTCCACTCCGTGATTTCCCATGACTTTCAGGCCATTGTATTCAGGTGGGTTGTGGCTAGCGGTAATCATGATGCCTCCCTTCAAGCCCCAATCTTTCGTCAAGAACTGCAAGCCTGGCGTAGTTATCATGCCCAAGTTCCAAACCTGGCATCCGACGCTCGCTAGTCCCGAGCAGACAATTTCCAAGAAGAGAGGGCTTGAAACGCGGCCATCACAACCCACCGTCAAATCTGCACCTCGGAAGTAGGTCCCCGTGGACTGCGCCAATTTCAGGGCAAGTTCACTGGTCATCTCCTTGTTTACAATGCCCCGAACGCCATTTGTCCCGAAGAGTTTCCTTCCCTCTGACATTGAGATCACATCACATGGGCCGATGCTCTGACGTTACTGTTAATCTCCTTGTAAGGATGAATTATGGCCCCCGACCCAATTTTCACGCCATCCGCAATCTTTACGCTGGATGAAATGACGCATCCCGGCTCAATCCTAACTCGTTTACCCACGTTAACGTCATTTGCCAAGATTGCTCCCGATACTACTGAGCGTTCCCCGACGGTAACTCTGTCAAATAATATTGATTCCGAGACTCTTGCACCTTTTGCGATCGATCCGTTGTCCCCGAGCAAAACTCTGGGACCGACAGAGGCCTCACCACTCACGCTTGAGTTTTCTCCGATGAAGACTGATTTTCGAATCGAAGCATCTTTGGCCCCCTTTCTCTTGTCCTCTACAGAAGTATGCACTGAGTCTCGGAGCATTGCAAAGTTAGCCTTTCGGAAATCAATGAGACTGCCTATGTCAAACCAGTTAGCTGAAAAAGTGAATCCGCCGAGCCTTCCTTCCTCGGCAAGAGGCGGAAATATCTCCCTTTCAAGCGAAACCTTCTGATTAGGAGGTATCATTTGCAGCACATCTGGTTCGATAAGATAGATTCCAGCGTTAACAAGGCGACTGGGTGCCTCTCTTTGCTTTGGCTTCTCGACGAAGCGGCGGATTCGGTTTTCGGCGTCTAGTTGAACAACACCAAACCTGTTCGGGTTTTTCACTTCGTGGAGCGCAACTGTGATCAGAGCTCTTGTCTCTGTGTGCTGCTTCAACATCTCCGGAAGATTGATCTGGGCGATTACGTCGCCATTCATCGCGATAAATGTCTCATCAAACCTCGTGTTAGTCGAGGCTAGCTTTATCGGCCCCGCTGTCCCAAGTGGCTCGGTCTCAAGGGAATACTTTATGCCCATTCCTCCGTATTCCGACCCGACCTGGCGCCGCAGGGTCTCCGCCAAATAATTCACTCCAAGTATCACTTCATCTGTTCCAAGGCTCCTGAGAAGATCCAAACTCCAGTAAATCATCGACTTACCAAAAACAGGAAAGAGCAATTTAGGTAAGGCGTAGCTAATCGGTCGAAGCCGGGTTGCGAACCCTCCAGCAAGCACTATTCCCTTCAAATAAGTCCACGCCAGTTATCTTCCGAACAGAAGCACACTTCTCCCTATTTGTACTTCGGAGGAGAGCTCGCAATTGAAGGGAACCTATACTATAGTTGTGCGGTGCAAAGACACAAGCTACTCAACATTCGGCAAGTTGGGAAGGGCCAGGTTGCGAAAAGGCTACTATCTCTATACGGGATCAGCATTGGGACGCGGTGCTGTTTCGCTAGAGAGGAGACTTGAAAGGCACATGAGGCCTCAAAAGAGGCTGAGGTGGCATGTCGATTACCTCACCTCGCGCCCCGATTGCTACGTCACGGGTGCTATGTATGTCATCGCTGATGACCGCCTGGAGTGTAAGGTCAATAGTTCATTATCAAAAGAACTGAACGTTTCACCGGTCCTGTTGAAAATCGGAGCAAGCGATTGTAAATGCAACGGACACCTACTTGGCCCAGCGCGTCGTTTGAATGAATGCAACTTGATGAGGCTGTTGGAGTCTGTCTATGCCCAGTTCGGCGTGCCGCGATCGTACGTCGCGAATGTGTAATTCAGATTAACTGTGCCTCTTCCCATCTCATACGAAAGGCGTCTCGGAAGATTCTGATGAGACCTTGGTTTTTTGTGTAGTTTGGACGGAAGTAAATGGGGCGAGGGACGTCGCTCTTCTTGGTTGCCCAAACTACGAAGACAAGTTCTTGGTCGTCCACAAGTGTTCCCCTGACAGGGTACCATTCTTCGGCACAGTGACGCACCTGTATGCCAAGTCCTCGAAGTTCTTTCGCACGTAGCTCGGTCGAGGAATCTTTCACCATCATCAAAACTTTCATACCGACGCCTCGGTCGTGCGCTTGGAAGATGGATTCTCGAACCTTTTCGTACCATCCAAAGGTTTCAGCGAAAATAGATACCTCCCGAGTTGCGTTTCCCAGGATTTGTGCGGTTCGGAGTTCCATATCTGGTAGGTCTCGCAGAGGTTCGATAATCTCTTCCGGCCTTATTCCGAGCCTGTTTTCCCAGTATATGGGTTCTAGCAGCTTTTCAAGGTCGAGTGCGATCGATGTCTCGTGCGACACCTGATCGTCGATGGCTCTCTTCCTTTGATCGAGTATCTTTCGAAGGACTAGACGCGGTTGGACCACCTCAACCCTATTACTAGAGATCTTGACAAGATCCTTGTCTGAAAGAGACTTCAGGGCGTTCTCAGCAATCGGCGCAGGGATCCCAAACGCGGTCACCACCTTTTCCACCATCTCGCCCCCCGGTTGTGAGAGCAACTTCAAATATACCTTAGATTCACCCACCGTCAAGCCCAAGGACTCGAGAAGCTTCACTTCTTTACCGTCGTCAAACATATCTTTCAACACTCAAAGAGTTCTCGAACTAGATTGTTTTCTGTTGCGTTGATCAGCGCTTATACCCTTTGGGATTTGAACTCAACGTCTCTTCCTCAGGCCTTGCGCTTTTAATTCTCTGTCCATTTCGCTTTGAATAGCGCCAAGGACAGGAAGACGATCGTGAATATCGGTAGTGCGAGCCAACTCATCAGCACTTGCGGGGAGGCGGATGGTAGACCTACCGCGTTCTCTATGAGGACCGAGGAATGTGTGGTTGGGACGAGTTCAGCAAGCCATCTAAGCTGCTCGGGCACTATCTGGAGTGGGTAGAAGACGGGCGGTAGAACTGATAGTACGATTGAGATGAAGGCAACTGTAAGAAACGCGGTACGAGTGTTAAGGACGTAGGTTGAGAGGAAGAAACCAATCGCACTCGTCGTTATCCATGTAAGAAATACCACTCCAAGTATCTCGGGAATCATGAAGGATGAGATTGCAGCGGTGAATGAAGGGACTATTGCCAACAGAATAACGAGCGCGGGTGAAGCGAAGGCGAGTTCTGACATCGCGACGGAGAACATGTAGGTAAGAGGAGAAACCGGGGATGCTACTACCATTGACTGAAACTTATGCTCAATCCTCAAGTTCGTTAAGTCTGCTCCCAGGAAGAGGCCTTGCTGGGACACGGTCATCGTTATTGCCCCTGAGATTCCGTATAGAATTGTTGCTCCACGGCCGGTTACGAAAAGTATGAAGAGGATCGTGAAGGGCGTTGAGAATACGAAGGGAAGTAGTGTTGGAATCCTGATCATGGGAAGTATGCCGATGTAGTAGCTTAGCGCGCCTATGGTTCTGAGTTCCTTCGTTATCTTTTGGGATATCGTATCATTCATCTCTCATAGGCTCCTCTCATGTGACTTTCTGGCTCTTCGGCCACTTGTTCTTCGTCGATGTCTGAGCCTACGATTTCTACGAAAACGTCATCCAATGTAACGGGTGCGATTGAAATTGTGGCTTTCCGTTTCAGTGCCTCTCTGCTTACCTCTTCAGCCATTCTCTCCTCAACGAAAAGTCTGGAGAGGTTGCCGACCTTAGTTACCTTTCCATAAGATTTCAACTCATCATCCGTGAAACCAGCTGCCACATCGATCCTCATTCTAGAGCTGAGATACCTTGCGCACACCTCAGTTGGGGTGCCTTGCGTGAGAACATGGCCATGATCTATTATTGCCAATTCATCAGACAGCGCTTCGGCTTCATCCATATAATGTGTCGAGAGGACTATCGTCTTTCCTTCCTCTCGCTTTAGTCGAATCAATTCGTTCCACACACGTCTTCTTCCCACAGGATCAAGGCCTATTGTAGGTTCGTCAAGGAACATCAAGTCGACATCGCAAGCGATTGTCATTGCAATCAGTATTCTTTGCCTTAACCCACCCGACAGCTCTTCCGAATGCACCCTCTCGAAATCAACAAGCTCTACCGTCTCAAGCACTCGTTTGGCCTTCACTGAAGCGACCCCGAGGCTTTCGCCACGCATCATGAGTGCGAGTAAAACATGATCGTAAGCGTTAAGCGTCCAGAGAGGCTTGGCCTCCTGCGGAGTGATAGCAACCCTTCGTCGTATCTCCCTAGCATTTTTCGTTACGTCAAGTCCGAAAACGGTCACAGACCCAGAGGTGGGTAGAAGCTGAGTAGTGGCGATTCTCAGGAACGTGGTTTTTCCAGCCCCATTTCTCCCAAGTAGCGTGAATATTTTACCCTCATCTATCGCGAGATTCAAGTTCTCGAGGGCCGGTTCCTTCTTCTTCCGGTAGTACTTCACCAAGTTCCTGGCTTCAATCACTTGAGAGCTCAAGGCAGTTCACCTCGACGAGGGCCGAACAGACGTTCGCCTATTTTAGATAATTATGCTGCGTAGTCGGATCGAAAGGAGTTTGCAATTCGGGCCCACAGACATCGAAGACCAATCACGAAAGTTGAGTTTCCGCGGAGGACACTAGCAGCTTGAGTTCAGTTAAGTAGCTCGGCAAAAAAGTGGGTAAACTAAATTGTTACGTTCGCTTAATTCGATGTCGGTAATTCCGCTTTTTCTGAAGGAATTCTCTCAAATCACGGATGTAACCGAAGCCTAGACGACCCTGGTTCAGCGTGCTAATAACAACAGTTCAGATGACTAGCCTAATGGGAAAGCGGTCGAAGTGAAGATGCCATGTCCATGGACGTCGAGCAAATCAGTTAGATTTGGTAGGCTAGCTGCCTCATAAACGCAGAGTCCGCAATACATTTGTGGAAGTTTCCGTCCAAGTCTTCTTTCGTAGTCCACCAATTCAGACCACTTTACGTTTTCAACGAGGGGTTTCATCTCCGTCACGGACTGCAACCCTGGCCACCCTTCTTTCATCTTTTCATCTGCTAGCTTCATCGCATTTGAGATTATTGTGTCTGCAGATGCTTTTCCTCGCTGCAGATACCATTCTTCTGAACTCATTATCGTAAGTGCCCGTCTCTGCTCCGCTTCTCGAATTTCAAAAGCACGCCGCAACCACTCAGTCTCGTAATCTATTCTCTTTTCGGAAACCAAGTAAAGGGCGGCGTTCCCTTTCGATAGACCCGCTTTGAAGAAAGATAAAACGACGTCCCTTTTCATCGCTTCATCCAAGTAGAGAAGAACGGCGTGGTCGCCTTGTTTGAGTCTCGCAGCGTATCTAACTGGATTATTTTCAGCGCTGACTTCGAGGTCACTCATTTCCGAAACAACTCCAATCTTGAGGCGATTTGAGATTAGCTCCTGAATCTCCCCGTCCCTCTTGACGTTAAGACGTATGCCTTCGGAGTCTCTCTGTAGAATGCCGATGTCCAACAAATCTTGGACATCCTTCTCGGTCTCCGAAAGGCTTCTACCTATTCTCCGAGCCACTCCTTCAACCCCCTCTATAGGCCCAAGATCATTATGAAACAATGCAAGTATGTCTAGCTTGACATCTGAAGATAGTAATTTGTCCAGAACGCGGGATTCGTCTCTGTTCGCCACTATCCTCCACGCGCCTAACATCAAATTCGACGACCAAATCACGTGGACTTACCATTTGGTATTATCATCATACGAAAACACAAGTAGCACGAGACTAGAAACAGACACAACCAGCTAGTGGGTGGATGCAGTGCCAACTAAATTCTTTAAACGACCAAGCAGGCAATTGAGACATCACACCGTAAGCCTACTGCCTGAAGCAGAACGAATTATCCGAATCGACGAAATGCACTTCGCCGAGACCATCACCAGAGCCACAGGGGACATCGCAAACTTCTCCATAAGCCTTAACCTCATTACACTCAACCGATTGGCCGTCCTCTGCACAGCCATACGCAAGAACCAGCCACTAGACCCGGACGCATTACAATTCGTATTCGATATCATAGACAACAAACGCAAAGTAACCGACCAAGACCTAGCAGACTATAAGAAAGCGCTAACCAGTATCACACAACGATACAAGAAATCCCACCCAGATATTTCCCGATGATTCTTTGGCCGTACCCGGTCGATTTCATAATGATGACGGTGGCGACTTAGTGCGTTACCGACCGAATTGGCTGACTATGTGGTGTTGCACGAGATTAGTCATCTTAGAGAATTCAACCACTCCCGAAGATTCAGATACGCTCTCGCATCGGTATGTCCTGACTTCAAGGAAAGGCAAGCAAGGCTCAGGAGCTATCTTGTCGATTAGAAACCTGTCTCACCGGAATTCTTGAGAGCGTTGCTCGCATTTTCCGCGAAGAAAATGAGGAATGTGTAAGTCTCTGCATAACCAACAGTTTCATGTATCGTCATTCCTCCCGATTTGGGTCATGTTACCTTGTAGGGACTCCTTTTCGGGTGTTACCTGTCGGGACTTTTGGTACGACTTCACTTTACCACTCTGATTCTCGACTCAAATTCAACCCAGATTATCAAAAGCATCAGCAGGGCAATCACTAGCAGGGCTAGTACGCTAAATGTGCCGCTCGTTAAGCCTAGAGCGGTAAAGGCAGGTACCATGCTAATCGTGTGGCTTACGACATTCGCGACCATGTAGAGAGAATATGATTCTAGTGTCTCCGTTGATGACTGCGTTACAGTTTCGGTTGTGCTCATGGGAACGGTTTGGTAGGCTAGACCTGCAAACGCCAAGATTGCAACTGCAAGAAGAATTACAGCAAAAAAGGGCTTTGGTAACTTAGCGTCGGTCTTCTTGGGGGTTAACTGCCGTCGGGTCAGCAAAATACAACCAGATAGAGGTTTTGTTAAGTAGGCTGTCGGAAAATTCCGAATCCCTGTGTATCTGAATTTTGGGTGTTGCCCTAAGAGGAGTTTCTCTTAGGCCATAAGAGGTGAAGCTCCGATTGGGGAGCAAGGCTTAAGACCTTACTAAGTGATGGTCACATGACCACGAAATGATTAGCGAGTCTTCTTGCCCGAGTCTGAATATCGCAGAGTTGCCGTCTTCGTCTTCGGATCTATCTCCAAGTCCAGCATGTCGTCCCTGTGGAATGGATATAGCGAGTCTTGGACGACAGCGGAGGGAATCGCGATGTACTGTGTTTTCGCGTCTGGGTTCTGAACAACTCGAACCTTCGCCGTTAAGGTCAAGGCTATTTGAACTCGAAGTGATTATCACATGACTGCATATATGCCTACCGAATCAAAATCCATAATCTGCCAACACAACCAGAAAGTACAGGAATGCCAAGAATGCAACTCACTCCTACCAACTTCACTCTGGAGCAGACTTAGTTGGCAACGGTTTCAGCCAGAACCAAACACATACCATGTCACAACCCTCACAAATTGCCTAGCCAAAGCCTACTTCGAAAGAACATCGCCAACCGACGAACCACTCGGCTCGGCTTGGGCTAAACTTCGAGGAACCCTACTCCACTACATGGTACGGTCGTTGGGTTGGAGCGAACTCGCCGTCAAAATGCGATTCTCACTAGACGACGAAACCATCACCATGACTGGGCATGTCGATGCGTTCGAACCTGAGACCGGAACCGTCTATGACCTCAAAACAACGAGGTTCGCAAAGTGGCAGGCCGACAAAGGCCACATCCCAAGAGAGAGCCACATAGCCCAAGTCCAATGCTATGCCACATTGCTGGAGCTGTACGGAATATCCGTGAACAGACTTGTTCTCGTTTATACAGACGACAAGGAACTAATACCGAAAGAGGTTCCGCTGGGCAATCGCAGGCAGTGGATGATCAACCAAGCAACTAGCCTCCACCGAGCCTTTAAGGAATCGAGTCTCCCCAAACCCGAACCTGGCAGCTCATGCAAGTACTGTCCCTATGCCAATCAATGCCCTGGGGTACCTCAAACCATTCCGTTAGCGGAGGCCATACCTTGAGCGAGGAAAACATCCGAGAACAAGGATTCGAACTGTTCAAGACGGGAACGGTCCGACGGCTATCTCTCACCCATTATGTCGCAAAAGCTCACTCCGCAATCGGTTGGAATCTCATCGAACTCAAAGACGGAGTCTGGGTCTGCGACTGCAATCCAACTGGCACTCCTTGTGTTCACGTATACGCAACGCAGCTAGATCGTTACGCTTCAAAGACGAAAGAGGAAACACTCGATGAAGCGCACGTTAAGTGCAGGTATTGCTCTTCCATTGACATAGCTGGGTGTGGATTCCGCTACTCCGCCAGAGGCATATCACGCAGATACTTTTGCAGAGATTGTCACAGAAAATTCTCCATTCCATACGTGGAATCGAAATCCTGCAAGCCTAGCGAACTAGCTTGGTTGCTTAATGAGATCGGTTTCCTGTTGACCAAACTGAACGAGGTAGTTTCACGAGTTAACTCGAAACTCGATTCAAGTAATTGATGTCATCAAAAATCAAACCCTTCACTTCCTTAATGAATAAGGTTCGAGTATTTATTTACCAATTCTAGTGCCTCATCTAACGGCATCCGTCCACTAATAAATGCTAACCAATTCTCACTCCGTACTTCGCTGTCGAGCTCGTCTCGTATTTGGTACAACTGATCATGTTCCTTCCTTGATCTCTCCACGATATTTCCTACCCGTTGCGGTTCATAGAATTCTAGCTCAGCAAGAATCAAGGGAAAGACCTTCCTGAGATATATGCAACTCGCATTAGGCGGGTTCTCGTCAACAGCACAACCACCGCCACATAGATACCTTAGGGGGCAGGAAGCGCAGGATGGGCTACTCAGTCCTTTCGCAACAAATGCATAAACATCAGTCAGCCGCTTGCTTTGATCGCGATTTCTAACGGATCATCAAGACTCGAAACGATGTCATCGGTCGACTCATTGATCGCGTTTGAATGGCACATATGTAATTTTCCATCTGGACCAACTGCCACACTTCCGTGTCCAGCATTACAGAAAAAGTAGCGCGTGCCTTCCTCACTAAAGACCCCTCTAGTAAGGGACGCCCCGACCAACATAAGTCGATGATATTTCTGGTCGTACGATTCAAACTTGTTAGAAAACAACAATTTGTCCTTGTAATCACGTGAGACACTTGTTTTGAGTATTGTATAGGACTCATCGATCCACCGATCTATCCGGGTAGGCAGATCTTTTCCCGTAGCTGGCCAATAACTTAAGTCAAAATTATCAGACCCCATATACTCCGTAATTCGGTCAATGAAGTTCTTTAGTGGTACGTATGTGGCTGTTCTTGGAATCGTTACTCTGAAGGAGATGTGATGTCCAGGAAGATCCCTTTGCCTTCGCTCAAGAATAGTTATCTGTTTTGTACCATCCCGCGTAACACGACTGCCCCATTCTTCGGGTTCGATACTGACTTGGAAACTCAACTCTTTGTGACTTTCCGTCAAGTCTAGCAGTGACTTGTCCACTAGGATTCCATTAGTAGAGACAAAGAAAGATTTCCAATTACCATGTTCAAAAACCGATCTGAAGTAAATCTTGTCCATCAGAGGTTCGCCCCCTAGAAAAGAAATGACATCAAAACCATATCTGTCAATGAGTTCGTAGATCTTATCAATGTCAAGCCTCTTGGTAAATTCAGGACCACTTCTTGCATAACAGTAGGCACATGCGAGGTTGCATTGTCTTGATGGCTCAACAAATAGATGCTTAGGAGGAGAAAGACTTGCCCTCAAAGCCTTGAGTATTCTGACTCCCCGAAAGAAGGAAAATAGTGTGAATCTGAACTCCAGTGACCTCTTGAGTAAATCCGGGTCAGCTTGGTACGAAAGTACGTTTACGTCTCCGAAGTAAAAGAGCGTCTTCGTGCCATCTAAAGGCAAGCTGGCAATGACATTGTGGATGTTGTCAGAAGAGTGTTGAATCACATTTTCCGCCGTGATTCACGCAGCCGCAACAGTCATTCCCTGCTCTTCCGTAACCTTTGTTTACATTACTTCGTGTCTCTGGCGCGTTATTATTGATGATTTCCAACGCCCTACTTAACGCGTCCATCTTGATTCCCGGATGATCATTCCCGCGCTAACCTCATAAATTTTGTCATCGGCATCCACCTCAGAATCGAAAACACTTCAACGAAACTACCAACATTTCATATGTCATATTATGAGAGAATCAATCTGCGAACTTCTAATCATCTGCACCCAGCTGTAATAACCTGACAGCCGTTCGGGATTTCTTTGAGGTATGAAAACTCTTCACGTGCTTAGCATGTGGCTTCACTTGTAAGAGTCTTTACTGAAGAATTACGCAAATTATAATAGTCTACTCCATCGTTTGCACAAAAGCGTTCTTACTCTTCGTTTCAAGTAGGTGATTTTGCATGTTCCCAAACGATTTACTCTTCAGCGTCTTTGTGTTTCTGCTGAAGTTCTCGCTCTTATGGGCTGTCCCGTTTGTTCTCATGTGCGCCTTCGCGTATTTTTGGCTCAACAAATACTACACCCCCTCGTATACGTACAAGTTGCGCAGGAGATGGCGTGTAATTCTATTCGCTTTCGCTGCTCTCACAGTTCCATTCTACTCTCTAAACCTCCTTGGCGTTCCCAATTTTCATCTGAATTTACACATCTACACTTCTCTTTACTATTACGTCTACCCAGCTTCGATGATCGCGTTCGGCTTTACGCTCGGACTGCTTTCACGTGATGCAATTGCTAGCATCAGCAAAACTATGAGAGGAAGGTCTAGGGCATACAACTTCGGTATCTTGGCATCCATCGTCTTGATTCCGACAGCATTTTGCCTCCTCTTCTTGTTCTGGGCGATTCGTTTGTGGGGAACTGATGTTCAAAACCTGCTACTGGCTTCCGGAATTATCGGCATAGTCTTAGGATTTGCTCTTCAAGACACACTTTCGAACGTCTTCGCAGGATTTGCGTTGCGAGCTGACGAAGCAATTACGGATTCAGATTTGATTGTGGGCTCGGATGGCAAAATGCACAAAGTGGAAGTTATTGGATATAGGAGCACCAGGCTATACAATGTCGGAGAGAATTCACTCGTTTACATGCCGAACAGTCAACTCGCCAACTCGACCATAACTAACATTACGCGTCCGACATTTGATCTGCGTGTGGCGCTTCAAATCGGAGTAGATTACACGACTGACGACGCCAAGAACACCGACCTAGAGACCATCGAAAAGATTCTCATAGAAACGGCGGAACTGCATCCGAGCGTTCTCGTAGAGACTGGGCGAAAAATCGAATTGCTAGAGGGATTGGTCAAGAGGATTGAAGACAACGACAAGACATTAGAGGATCAGTATGGCGAAAAGGGTGTAGAGATTTTCAGAAGGGACTTGCCCAAGTATAAGGATCAGGCGGGTCGACTTAGCGTTCAGCTTACGCTCGATACCGCGATTGAGAAATTAAGAGACCGACTCGACCCAACCTCTCCTGTGTTAGACTCACACGATCTTTTTGTAAAGATTATTGCATTTAAGAAAGGGCAACGAACAGAATTTGGTGCTATAGTTCAAGAGATAGAAAAACAGTGTAGAGAGATCCAGCGCCTCGCGGCCTTGTATGATTCAATTCTGGATCCTTGGGCAGATATTGGAGACTACGATGATCGAAAAAACAGAATACAGCTCATTGCCGTTGAAAAGCATGATTTCAAGCTAAAGCGGCATAAGTACAAACGTGCAAATGAGATTATCCAGGAAGTCTGGAGAAGGGTTGGAAAGAAGGACGACCTAATCGCATTGTGTAAGGACTTTAGAAAAGAATTGATCGAATACCAACCGAAGGTCCAATCCAACAAGGACCCCGAAGTCTCTTTTGTTAGTTTTGACGCATCTAGCATCAACCTAGCCTTGAACTTCTACATCGACGACATTACTCTGAATCATTATCGGCGGCAAGACAAGGTCATTCTTGACGTGGCTCAGAGGATTAAACGAAGATTCGACAAAGCCCAGATCAACATACCATTTCCACAAACGGACCTTCACCTAAAGGAACCGATCTCCGAAGACGAGGAGCACAACAAGTGGGTTAACCTGAGACTTCGGACGTGACTATGTTGTTCGCACCGGTCTTGACAAACAGCACTCGCCAGAGGCTCTCGCATCTCAAGAGACAGCTCAATGGCATAACTGTATAGAGGAAGGTAGGCCCAGCATGGATAATCGTAAGACTGCGAGATGGTTTTTCGTCCTAGGAATTAACGGTATGGCGATAGTTGCTCTTTTCATTTCTCTCAGGGAAGGGATCGTCACTATGAGTCTCCTTTTCGAAGCTAGTTCAGTAATCTTAGCAGTGCTCTTCTCGTTTCTAATGGCTCTAATCACAAGAAGCAGCTTGCTTACTTCGCAGTGGGCAAATCAATCCAGTCTGGAACTGGAGCAGCTGAAAGATGCTCTGGTAGGCAATTATCAGAAAGCGATCACGACAACAGGCAGCATTGAAACCTACTGGTTCAAAGGAGAACTAGATACTGATGTATCAATTCCCACCAAAGAACAGCAGGAGACAGGTAGGGTTCCAGGAGGACTTCGTGGTCTAATACAATCGGTAATAAAATCGCGAGGTCAGTTGTTCATTTCGGCAGAAGCCGATGTATCCTGGCTGACTCCCCTGAAAAGACAACAGCTTTCTCGCGGCGAAGATCTTTCAGAAGGCACATGGTGGCGTCTATTCCGGCTGTTCAAAGAATCCGTTACAATATATTCTCAACCGTGCTCCCTTGCACAAGTCGACCCAGCAAATCACAAGCACGCTAGCTTACAATGTCCTAATGACGCAAAGACAGCCACTCTTCCGGAACCGCGGTTCAAGAAGGGAAAAGAAAGACTCGACGGCCTGTTAGACTCCACACAGCAATACCTTGTCAAGAACTTCTTCCTCGCGGAGTTGAAGATTGTTGTGCCCTTTGTCATTCTATGCGTCGTCTATTTTGCGCTCAGCGTGGCGCTAGTGTCTGCAATTGGCACGCCAGAATTAACTAAACTCGTAGAAGCCGCAGGTTTCATGATCATTGCAATATTCGCTGAACCAATCCTATCTCCCATCATCAAATATGTAGTACGTCGTAATGCTCCGCCAACAACAAAATGGACAGCAGAACGCTTGGTCGCTGAAGGATTTTCAAGTATTGTAGTGATTACCACAATCGTTGTCAGTCTTTATTTCGTGAACATGTTAGCCCTACCCTTCAGAAATGCTCTGATACTAGAGCTTTGGTCTACCTGGAAACATCTTTTTGCCCGTCTTCTTATCTTGTCTAGCGTAGCCGCTCTTTTGATCATCTCGATGAAAGATCTCATCGCAGTTTCATTCGAAAAGACGATCGGGAGCAAAGAATTGATCTACGATGAAAGCTTCCTCTCAGTAATTCAGAAATTTGGAATCGCGTACGTTCTAATCTTCTTCAGCGCGGCAATCATTCTGAGCTACCAGACCCAACTTAACACGTCACCTGACACAGTAATTCTGACCTATGTATTCATAGGTAGTTTAGTGACGGGGGTTCTGGGATACGCCTCCCGCGATTCTCTTGAGGACTTTTTCTCCGGAGTCATGCTGAGAGTGAATCCTCCATTTGTCGAGGGCGACCGTATAATTCTCCCTTCAGGAGAAGTGTGCGACGTTGTCGACATTGGAATGACGATGGTGACACTATACAATGTTACGCTAAACGCGGAGATCTATGTTCCCAACAAGCAACTAACCGAGATGACTATAACAAATGTGTCCCGCCCCGATCTAGAATTGAGACTTCAATTAACAACACAAGTCACAGCGGAGACAGGGAAACTTCGCGACGCAGAACTTCTCCTTATAGACTGCGCATATTTCGAGCCCGAAGTGGATCAGGCCATCGTCAACGAGGAAGATTTCGGCGATGCTGACTCCAAGGCATTCTGGGAGCGCCATGAACGAAGCACAGTAAAGAGTGAGATTGACAGACTTACTGGCCTATACCCTGATCTCAACCAAATGCGCGTGCCTACCGGAGATAATGCAAGCCAAGTCACCAAACCATTCGAAACGATAACCCAAGAGTCCATAGACGGGGTAGCTAAGGCAAGGCGCAAGTGGAAACTGAACACAGAAGAGGCAAATGAAGATAATCGTTTAGATGCGCTACAGAGCCTCGTTGATAATTTCGGCAATCTCTGTGGTGCTGTCTTCTCGATAGGTGACTACAGGCCTGAACTAAAGCAAGAGATCGCACAGTTGATCACTGAGCTATCGAAGGAGCCCACGGTCCACTCACGATTCGAGGTATCCGACGGGGAGAGTTCGTATGTTGCTGTGACGCTTAACGTCTTTACGATACACCTCGAACGCCGTTATGAAGTTGAAAACAAGCTGAACAAAAGGATCCTTGATAGGCTGTCTGCGAAGAAGCTCCTGTTTGGATCCACTCTAGATCATGATTCTCTTCGACAGACGAAAAGCAATCATAGCGTAAGTCGAAAATAAGAATCCCGTCAGGACTTGCCCCAGGGCCAAGTCTAAGAGGCGACTAGAGACAATTGGATTCAGGATCTATTCACCGAGGCTCAACCGCAGATTATCGGTATTGTAAAGGCGACACGTGCTCTCCCTTGACTTCGATCTATGGCAGCTTGTTCAAGATTTCAGTTACTGTTGTCCAACTGATTAGGTGACTGATATTGGGGATGAATTGGGATGCGGAAAAACGAACTAAATGTGAGCGATGTGGTAATACTGACGTAAACGAGATCATAGTCTTCTTCGAATATCTACGGTCCGACGGGAAAGAAGTGGCGGGTGACGCGACCACTCTTGCCAAATTTCTCTACGAACTGAAGTATCCAGAGGAAGAAAAGATAGAAGGAGCAGGCTATTCGTTCGTCTTTAGGCAAAGAGAGACTCGCAGTTATTCGGATCATGAGTTTAACTTGCCACAAGTGCGTAGAAGCCAAACAATCTGAAACTGAGATTCAACCAACAAAGTACGGCGTCTAGCTCCGATGACTATAGCCGTTGATATTACCAATCTATCACTATGCCTGCAAGGTTTAGGGCTCGAATACTGCTTCGTAAGAACGGTAGAAAATAGCGGCAAATGATTGAAAGCATTAGAGTCGGGGTGACAACAAAAAAATGAGTCGAAAACAAAGGACGCACGGTATGACACGAGTAAACAACATCAATTATTCATGGAGAGACGGTATCCTTCAGGTGCCCTCACTGTTGGGAGGCTGTCAAATGGAGATGAAATATACCCAATTAGGCTACAACATAGCAAAAGACTTACACGCAATTTCCCATTGTAATATTCTGTGAGATGGAAGTAGCATGAAAATCCAGACCGACCTAGCCGTATTGGACGTCCCCAAGAGCATTGAAACAGGTTTCATAGAATATTGCAAGAAAGAAGGCATGAAAGTCGAAGATGTAGCTATCGAAGACTTTCTAAGGGATGAGCTTGACAGTTTAACTGGAAAGATAGTTCCTAAAGAGGACGCTGAATTCTTAGCTACCTACTACACTTCAACGCTTCCGTCCGAAGGCGGACATCCAGTTCAAGGAGAAATCAACTTTGAGGACAGAGGCATAAAATACACAGCAATTGCCTTCGGATGGACATCAGAACTGGACGACGGGGGGTCTGTCCACATGATTGCCTACAAGGAGAAGATTGGCGACCGAAGCACGAAGTAGTTACTAGGCCCGACCTTAGTTTCCCTACCGCATATGTGCTTTACCAATTTTTTTCCTGACGCTAGTTCGTGGTTCGCTGAAGTAGTAGCCTACAATTCTCTCAAGCAAGTTTGGAACATTCCTGCTATTTCGCCTTAATCTCGCATGAAGTTCGCGCGGAACTCTTACAATAAGCCTCAGTCGACCTCTTCCACTGACCAATGGTGGAAGCGTAGGCGCACCCTCGTCGAGCCATCGTTGAGCTCCGTCAATAATCGTTTTGCTTGGGTCAGCGCGTGTAATGATTTCATAGGTATCCCTTGGGAACCTCATAACTGCGAGGACCATTTCATGCTTTTCTAGTTCAGTTAGGACTATTTTTCGGGCTGCGGCAGCAGACTCATTGGGATGTGACTTCACATACCTTAGTACGGCTCGCGCGTCTTTGAACGATAGTCCTGTTACTGTTCTCGACAGTCCGACTTGGCGCGAGGGCTCAAATGGGAGTAGATCGAAGGCCACGGTTAGTAATAGTTCACCGCTTGAAATGAGTCTCTTCACTTCTTTAGGCATGTCAGCGACTTTCGCTAATGCACGAATTGTTTCTTTGCCCTTCTCAAGATCTTGCGCAACTCTCTCCGCTGATCCATATTCATGGATCATGTTTCTGACGCTTTCTGCATAAGCTATTGGGTCGCTGAATTTGTTCGACTTGCGATAATTAGCGAAGAAGATCGCAAGATTTTTTCTTGTGGTTCGCTTCATTTAGAGATATATCCATTAGATTTCAGCCAGTCGTTGATTGCGTTATGCGCGATATCCTCGGCTGAGCTTCCGTGATCGGTTGCCGCTTCTTGCAGTGCATCTCTCTCCGCATCGGAAAGCTCTATCTTGATGGCAAACGGCGCAGCGTTTTTCTTGACTTCAGCTTTTAGTTCTTTAGGAGTGATCTTTGGATTTCTCTTGACGGCCCTTATTGCTTTGACACGGTCGCTGGCACTTTTGATCTTCACTATTTCAGTTGCGAGTTCGGTTACCTCTTCGGGTTTCTTCTCTTTCAGCAAGGGCTTAAGCTGAGATGCCTCATAAGAGGGAAGATCACCGTCCTCCACGAGTTTCTTGACTCCGGACGGCATTCCGTCTAAGCCCAGGTTATATCGGACCCATCCCTCTGAATAGCCTAATTGTTTTACTGCCCGCTTCAAGCCCATCTGATCGACAAGTTCCTTGACAGCGGCGGCCTTATCGACCGGGTTCAAATCGATCCTTAGCAGGTTCTCGATCGCAGAAATCAGTTTCATCTCAGTAGGACTCATTTTGTCATAAATGATTGCTGGAATCCTCTTCAGCCCAGCTTCCCTCGCGGCTAACGTTCGACATTGCCCTACAGGCAATTCGAAGCGGCTGCCCTTTCGAACAACGACAACTGGTTCGAGAACACCGTGTTCCTTGATACTGTTTACAAGTGCTTGGAAGCTCTCCTTTTGATTCTCAAGCATTTCACTTACTGACTTGCGAACATTTTCGTCGCTGATATCGATTTTGTCCAGATCTACTTCGCCAATGTTGGGTTTAACCATCTACAATTCACATCTCAATCTTATGAGTCGCCACAATAATCCACCTATGCCTATGTGATGAATGAGTTCCCATAACGAATCTAAGATCAACATCTTTCATTAGATTAAGGGCACTCTCCAGGCTATCCCTCGGTATCCGTTGTTGGGGGTAAGTCCTACCCATACTATCAGTCTTTACCATTTCGAGTAGTTCACTCGTATGTCCATGGCATCTTCTGTTGTCACAATAATAGCTTACCATGGGATTGTTGTCGGTGGAAACGAAGAACCGGTTAATTTCGGGTTTGATCATTCCCAATGTCTTATGGCCCGTCCATGAATCGTCATGAAGAAAACTACCTTTCTCAGTGGAGGCAACAAGAAGTCTACTCCTTTCTTCTTCGCTAAGTGAAGATACCTTGTCTATTTTCTCAGGCAGTATCTTCCGACTTTCTTTTCGCGGTTTAGGTTCTGCTAGTTCTCTTCGAAACACGGTCCGGATCTCATCAAAGATGTTGATCGGAACCATGGTCTTGAAAATGGGGTTAACAAACGTCGGATATAGTCGAAGCCATCCGTGTCTTCTCCCTATACCCGCGACGCATTGTATCAAGCAACCGTATTGGTTGCTCCAATTAGCAAAGCCCTTCCCTAGCACAATGATACGTTCAGACCAATTCGTCGGGTCCGACCGTCTCAACATTGATCGCTTCAATTGGATGCCGATCACCCTGGAGGGGAAAAGGTAACGTCAGCTGTACGACTTCTTGCCTAAGATCTAGGACTGTAAAAAATTGTGCGCTACTAGACTTGTTCAGAAAATTGTACATCTATTGGCCGAGTAGTTTCATTCAACCGTCTACACTGAAAGGCGTTTCAATATTTAATATACTCATGTCTTGAGTAAGGCGTGGGTAGTCCGCTGTGACCTTAGTTCCTCCTGAAGCCGATCTCGACAAATGTGTAATTTGCGGGCGCGAGATCGGTGACGAAGAATGGTTCGTAACTTCTACCGGCGAGCAAGGCCGCAGACCAAGGGAGAAATTTCAGTTAGTGCTCTGCGCATCTTGTGCTAACGCGAAGATTCCGCGCGACTTCCGGAAGCTGGTTGTTGACCTATTCGATACCTACGGTTGATTGATCCTCGCGCTTCTTAGGTGGATAAAGAACGGAAACAATCATCCAAACTTTCCACCTATGATGGGTCCCCATCATAAAATAGATATCCCGTTTCTTCTCAATCATCCAGTCCATCCATTTCTTCCGCATCTTTTCTCGAATTGATGCCACTTTCTGATCCGTGCGAATTATGTTTCTGTAGAGCTCATTCGCCTCCCAGTCATGTATCTCCATGAAGTGAGGCCGGTCTACACACCAACAATTCTGGCGGTCTTGGCAATGAAATTGGTACCGTGAAACTTGACCTAGATTAACTCTCGTAACTGGATTTCCTTCCAGATTGAGTTGGCTGCCGTCAATTTTACTAGTACTCTGAACACTGCAATCATATCCCAAAATAACGGGTTTGATAAGACCAAGCGAAGCACCACTCTTCTTTATGCTTCCAACCGACGGTGAAAGATATTTCTGTATTCTATCGCGAATTGTTTCGTAATCCTCTTGACCTAGGATTTTGACAGTTTCAAGATCTACTTTTCTGCTCTCCGCTCTCTTGTCGCGCTGGTCATCAGGCGGGTAGAGCCGCGCCTCAATCCAGCTTCTCTTCCTGAACGGTATTCCTCCGCCCCGTCTGAGTGGTTTGAACGGAACAGGGTATAGTCGACGAAATTCGCCTTTTTCGTTAATCCCCGCTACGCACACCGTTTTGGCGTATTTGCTGCTGTCCTCTGGAACTGCTCGACAGAGAATGAGAATTTTCTCTCTAGTAAAGGTTAACTGACGTTGACCCAGAATGTCAGATTCAGATGTCGAGGCTCTCGACCGCTGCCCATTCTTCTTTCAAATGGAGGGCGAGTCTGTGCCTGTGGCATTTTCTTGGGTCACGCTCCATGCATAGGAAAGCAAATGGGCTTCCCTCACTTTCCTCTCCTCTCCTGCCCATTTTTTCGAGCAAGTCATGAATCTTCTTCTCCTTCAAACCCGCATCATATTTCTTCCAGAAGGCGTCGTAGTCTCCTGATCTCGCAAGCTGTTCTCTGACCTCCTTTTTGACACCGAGTTCTGGAATGTGTTGATAGTCTATCCCTGCACCTTTGAGTGCTTTCGCAAGGTTGTCTTTGTTGAACTCTGGTCTGAATTGACTGAACGGCGTATCTCTGATGTCATACACGGTGGCAACTTGGCCTGCTTTCATCAATTCGATGAAGGTCGGTAGGTCACGCCCTGAGTACGATGTTGTATAGAAGAAAGGTGGAGTATGAACGTCCTGCGCCATGCTGCCTATTCTTTCAAGGTTCCACTTGAGACGATTGCCCTCTTGCACTTCAGGAGGATCTTGCGCAAGTTCCTCAGCCCAATGTTTCATGGGTGGCTTTTCTGGTTCTCCCGACGACGCGGGAAATGCTTCAAGTCCCCTTTCGATGACTTGGGTAACGGCTTCCTGAATGGGGCGACCCGTCTTCTCTTCAATCTGCCGAGCCACCGAGGGCGGAAGGTAAGTCTTCAGCGCCACTCCAGTCGTTTCAGCCATTGCCTCTTGTTTGATTTTGGAAACTGGCTTCTCTGGATACATCTTGAACTTGGTTATTACTCTGGATGCCTCTTCATATGGTAAGTCTTTCACGACCTTACCAAGCTCTACTCTTTTCCTTTCGATTTCCTTGGGTTTGAATGTCTCTCGGACGAGTTCAGACCTTGTCGCCTCGTCAATCTCGGTAAGCAATGTCGTCGGAGCAACACCACGTTCCTTCTGTTCTTTCGACGGATTTGATGCCATGCCTTTGAAGACTCCAGCGCTCCGTAACCTTTCGAAAGTTTCGAAGGCCATTAGGAGACGAGACACCCAATCATGGCTCTTTCCTACCTTCTTCCCGAAGTAGCTCTGAGTCCAAAGGTTTGGATTGAAATCATGAAGTGTCTCGTAAGCTGTAGCCATCTCCTCTTCCGTTAGGTCTCCTCTGTGGAGATTCTCGACGAGAGATTGGAGAATAGCTTCATCATCATTCATCTTTTTGACAATCGCGGGGATTGACTTCAGTCCTGCTTTCTTCGCTGCGGCTAATCTTCTTGAGCCGATTACAACTTGAAATTCTTTGCCGACTGGTCTTGCGACGACGGGTTCGAGGATGCCCACCGACTTAACTGAAAGTATGAGTTCGGAAATGTCGCCAACGTTCTTCCGTACGTTGAACTTGCTAACCTTAGTCTTCGCGATCGGAATTTGGAGCACTTGGGTTGTCTGTGCCATCACTTCAGCCTCCAAATTGTCTTGCCTGTTGTATTATCGAATTTGCGTACAAGACCGATTTCTTTGTCCATTGTTCTTACCCACAGATTGTTTGGTACTCGCTGGGGTAGCTTAAGTTTGTGTTTGATCTCGGTCCAGGAAAGACCTTCAGGTTCCGATTTCAGCAAGGTTCGAATCCTATCCCTGAAATCTTCATACGGCATCTTGGACGGACTTGACTTCAGTTTGTTTGTTTTCTTTACGATCATCGCTTTTCCTTTCACCTTGGTATCTAACTCATCACCTTCCTGCCAGCCTAGCTCAAGAATTTGACTCGGTGGCAACGTGACCACCCATTTTGCGTATTGAGTCGATCCGACTATTCTCGACACTTGGCGTTGGAGCTTCATGGCTGTGCTTATCACAGTTAGGTACCAACTCCTTAAAATGCTTTAGGGGTCAATTGACTACTATCAAATTGATACCAAATGTCTTCTGATCATTTAGGCACCATTCATCATAAGTATGTATGGCTGCTTTCGGATGGTGCATTACGAAGGTATCAACAGGCCGTCGCATTCGCCCGCGGATATGCACCATAGACCAAATAGAAAGGGAAGCTCAATAGAAGGAGGCAATCAGTGACCCCACCTCGTAATGTTATTTTGAAGCCGAGAGAAAACCATGTGGAGCATTAGGTAAGGGAGGCAAATGGACGAGCCTTCAGCGCTTGCATTGGTGCGAAACAACATAGGAAAGCACAAGAAGAGCGTGCCCCCACTACAACTTGCCAGGTCAATTCGTTACCTTTACGAGCTATACGGACGTAGTTGCGCAACGGTCGCAAGCCGGGCCGACTGCGACGAGAACACAATTCAACTCTGGGTTAGACTCTCAAAGGCGTTTGAGGGAGAGGCAAGAATAGCAAATCATGTGCAAGACGGCTTGATTCATCCTGTGTCCATGTACAGAATAATATCACACTTTCAGGACCTACCGAAAAGTGCTAAATTTGCTGGTTCTGTTGCTGGCTTGACCGACGAGGCAATTCGACTCATACTCAAATGCCTCAAACACGGAGGTACCGTTGAAGAATGCAAGAAACAGGTTGGCGCGACAATCGCAAGTAAGATTATGCGGCCCTCAGAGATATCGCTCTCAACCGGAGATTACAGGAAACTCAAGGCTATAGCGGAAAGACACAGAGCCTCGGTACCTGCCACCGTTAAGTGGCTTGTAGAGAAATGGATGATGAAGAACCTTTCCCGTATTTGGACGATCGAAACCGAGGATGTAGGCGACGTAAGCCGAGTGGAGAACAGATGGATAATTAGACTGCTGCTGCCTGAGAGTCTGGAGTCGGCTGTAAAATCGTACGCCCGGATTGTCGGCCGAACTCCATCGGACGTACTCCAGGAAGTTCTGCGAGCTAAGTCTGATGACCGCTAGTCACAGGGTCATACATGCACATGTTTTCGAACATCCGTCGTCAAGATAGTCTTCAGGGTGAGCTTCAATGTCTCGAAGATAAACTCGCCTACTATGGGCCCTGTCGAACAAAGCACTGCCACCATTCCTCTGCGTAGCCTCAAGGTCCACCAATCTGTGGAAATATTCAGGATTCTTTACTGCCAGTGTGGCCAAATCAGCAGGGCTTTTGAAGACTGTACACCAGCAGTCGAATGCTTTGCCGTAGACCTCATACAATGGATTCTCTTGCAGTCGATTCCTTTCGATATATTCGGCTACTAAATCGAGACTCCAGTCATAGACTGGATGGACGACTTGACATTTCAGGACATCGTGATACGTTCGCCATGGCTTTTCGACTGTCTGATTTTGGATGCTTCTCTTCATCCAACTTTCCTGAGCCCGTACGCCATCAACGAGAATCAGTCTTTCGCGATCCTTGTCTCTAAGATAGTCCCTCACTGGGAACACCTTCAGATATCGCTTACACCATCGTCTCGTCATGACGGGAAATCCCCATCTTTCGACTAGGGTAAAGTAGTCAACCTTCGGCTTGAGCACAATCAACTCGACTCCCAATTCCTTGCAAGATCGCTCAACATACTCCCGATTGCCAGGAGTCGCCGCAGTTGTGTCAACATGAAGAGCATAGACTTGCTTGTGTAACGATTCAGCTAGTTTTGCCGTTATGTGTAGCGCGACTAGACTATCTCTGCCTCCGCTATAGAGCATGTAAGGATCCAGCTTCTTCATCAGATGAAGCATGTCTCTGGAAACTCGCTTCGAGTTAGCGCCAGAGTAGCCTTTGGGAAGCGCGTTCCCAGGTAGCTTATGCCTGGGCATGCCAGGTAAGATATGCCTGGTATTATTTAACACGTAGCCTCAACCTCGTAGGAAGTGACGTTCGAGCTAATCCCCTTACAATTTCAGGCGAATGAACTGTCTATTCTCGACAGAACTCGCGAAAGTCTCTGGTCAAATGAGGCAGTCTAAGTTTACACACTGAAAACCAAGTCTGAAATCGAACCGATTTGGTGCTTAAATGTGACCAGGGGCCGCCGAATTCAATCCCTTGTAGTCGCACATCCTAAGAAATATGTGGACTAGTCTCGAACGAATGAATCATGATCACGTGTGGGGCCATCCGTTTAATTTCTCTCTGTCGATGAGTTTCCAGATCATCCTTGAAGTTTTGGGGTTTTTGATTGTTTGGAGGCCTCTGTCTTTGAGTTGTTTGACGAGGAATGGGCCGGGCATGCTATGAGACGGTAATCCGAGTTTTTCTCGGACAGATGGCCATGTTGATGTTCCACCTTCTTGAGCGATGATTAATATGATTCGGTCCGCTCGCTCGGATAGGTTAGGGATTGTGTTTGTCGATTTTGGTTCTGGTCGAACTTGGTCGAGTATGATCCTTGAGCCGTGAATCTTAGCGTTGAAGTAGAGTTTGGAATCCTCGCCACCTTCGGCTTGAAGCTTTTCCAGCAGTGGTTTTGTTTCTTTGTTAGTGGGCGGGTAGAATCTGAGGCTTGAATAGACCTTATTCCCGACTTTTCTGTTCAACTGGATACCCAGCGTCCAAAGACCGCCCCTGTCAGACATTGCTGTACCTCCACGGTTCGATGCTGCGAAGTAGCTCTGGGTTTCCTGTCATGTGTGCAACTAGGTTGATTGCAAGCAAGACGATTAGTGAGATGCAAAGATGAATTGTCACGCGTTCTAAGCCGCGCAGCGTGAGAAACGGCATTCCTAGTTGCTCTTTGAGTTCTGAGAACTGACGCTCCACTGCGCTTCGCATAGCGTAGTATCGCTTCCATTCTTTGGAGTGACGTCGAATTGGGAGTTCGCGGTCGAGCGGCCTGCCTGTTGTGCCTACGGGTTTGCGTCGGCGATTGAATGCGATTATTGGTTTCGCTTTGCACCTGATCGCAGCATAGTAGTTTGTTCGCGCATCATAGCCAGCATCAGCTACGGCGATGTCGAAGGAAACTTTTGTTTCGGAAAGGTTTCGAAGGAGTTTAGGAAACTCTGGGCTATCTGAGCATCTGCCTGGCGTGACGGTAAAGTTGAGCGGGGCCCCATACTTTGCAGAGAGAGCGGTGTGGAGTTTGAATCCGAAGAAGTGCTCGGTCTTATTGGCCCTCGGATTAATGCGGATTCCCCATTTCGCATCGGGATCGGACGATTTCCTTGAACCCCTCCCAGACCGTGCATAAGCCTGAATGCATGTTGAATCAATTGCAATGACCTCTGCAAGATCCGGCCTTATCCGTAGTAGGTGATTTCGAATCTCCTGAAAGACCTCGATGAAGACTTCCGAGCCAACTCTTCTCCGAAAATCAGAGAAGCTATGATGTTTAGGCGGCTCCTTGAAACCGAGCATACGGGCCCATAACCCATCGTTTTCACCCAGCTCTCGTTCCAGCTTCCTGAAGGACTTGATTTGACGTAAAGCCTTGAAGATGTGGGCACGAATTTGCGGTATCGGAGGTACCCGCGGCCGTCGCTTGCGCTGGGAATACTTGCGGGCAACGATTTCCTCTACCCATGTGAGGTCGAGAGTCTCGAAGAGGAGCTCTATGCATGGCTCAGAGAGGCTAATTCCTTCGCATTTTTGCTGTGGGGAGTCGTGCCTTTCTGACATTGGTTCGACCTCCTTTCAGGGTGGGTAGGGTTGCCGCCCTGCCCGCCCATTTGATGGTCACATGACTACTACGTGACATGAATATAAAATGATTGCCACGTGACCAAATATCCGAGGAAATTAACTCAGCAACCGCAGATCGGGGCAAACAAAGATGAAGAGACTGGTATGGTTTCCTTGCCCTGATCGCAACGGACTGATCGTTTTGATTTCTATTTTCGCTTCTGCATGCCTCTATCATTCTTACTGTCTCCTGAACGTTTCGCGCCATTTACCGGAACCCAGAGCGATTGCTCGCCGGATGCAACGGCGTTGCTCAGGAGACGACAGCAGAGCGATCCACCTAGCTAATGCACGGATGATGCCGTAGTCTTCCTTTAGTCTCAGATCCCCGCGATGCATAACGAATGCACGGCGCGAGCTATCTTTCGACGCAGTAAGGCTCCGTATCACATATTCTTAAACTGTACAGGATTCTGCGGCCCTAAGAGGATCCTCTCTTATGGCCTAAGAGTTCATCCTCCAGGATAATTTTCCGACAGCCTATTGTTAAGCGGTGGTGGACCGGGCGGGATTTGAACCCGCGACCTCCCGCATGCCAAGCGGACGATGTGATCGCATCGTTTCTTAGTCTACGATGCTCATACCAGGCTGATCTACCGGCCCACTAATCCGAGAACTTTCCACGTGCGGCTAAAAACCTTCGTGCAAGTCCAAAACCGGAACGACGAACGACGAAAAGAGGGATGGGTGTTCAAGGTAGGCTAAAACCTCAATGGAAAATCCATCTGCCGAAAGCCGCGAACTTTAGCGGTGGCTTGTAGACATATGGACTACGCGACAAAGAGCTATCTATCACCTGTATCCATCGTGCGTGGAAAATGCCATTGATCAATCGCGCGACCCGAATCTTATTGATGACTTTCCTCATGCTCAACCTCCTGACGGTCGCGCTCAATGCTTTCGAAGCGGCCGAGGCTCAAGCAGCCTTCGATTTCAGCGTGACTCTCAATGGGTACTCTCTTTCGGTAGCGCCGAACCGCGAAGGATACGTTCAGGTAACGGTTTCGTTAATTTCTGGATCGCCTCAAACTGTCACATTGACAGCGGGGGTTTCACCCCAGGATGGCTACGTTTCCGGATCTTTCGCTCAACCCTCAGGAAATCCACCCTTCTTGACTACCCTTATCGTCAACGCTATGGCAGCTCCTCCAGGCAAGACGTATACGATTACCGTTACGGGCACTGCCCAGGGACTCACGCGTCAAGCGCTTCCCCTTTCGGTGATGATTAGTTGCCCACAAGGGCCCTGCCCGAAACCGCACGTTGACTGGACAGACAAAACGTCTTACTCCCAAGGACAATCGATCCAGTTCAGAGGGTCAGGATTCTTCACGGGCGATGCAGCAGCCTCATGCCTGACAACTGACAACAACGCCACGTCCATATGCCAGAACCAAGCCGCGGCTGACGCCCAAGGAGACGTTTCAGGTTCAATGCAGGTAACATCGAAAATACCCCCCGGCCCACAACAGTTCTACCTTGAGGATCTGACAAACGACCAACAATCCGCTAAAGTAGCACTTACCATTCTCCAGGCATCCTCGGTTCTCACTACAACCTTTTCTGGACAAGGCTCCGTTTCCCCATACTGCCCATCGGGGTGCCCGGAATCGGTTGGGCAGACTGTGAATGTTACTGCTACTCCAGCCGCAGGCTGGACGTTCTCCGGCTGGAACATGACAGGAGCTAGCTGTTTAGGCGGACTCAATTTCAACCCCTGCGTATTCACGATGCCAAACAACCCAGTTTCTGCCAACGCGAATTACGTCCAATATCAAACTCTAACCACAACATACACGGGACAAGGGGCCATCTCTCCCTCTTGTCTCTCTGGCTGTCAACTTGCTGTTGGATCCACTGTCTCAATCACAGCTACCCCAGCCGCAGGGTGGGTAATCTCGGCTTACCGGTTGACCAGCGGAATCTCCTGCGCCCCTCAAATTGGATACACGTGCACTTTCACAATGCCCAGTTACCCGGTATCTTTCCAAGTGACGTTCGCGGAAACTACGACTACCACCAAAACAACCCTCACCAGTACTTACTCGGCAACAACCTCTGTGACAAGCATATCATCAGTCGAAAGTACAGTTACATCGACAATCACGATGACTACGCAATCCACCACGCAACTAAGCGGAACGCAAACAACAATAGTACTCTATTCGACAGGTAGCACAACAAACACTCAAACACGGAACTACGCGACGACGCAATTCTTGACACTCACAACAACTACTGCTTCGACTATCATGAGCCTGCCCGATCCACTACTTGAGCTCGGCCTCGCTGCAGTAATTCTCATCTCATCATTAATTATCGGAGTCAATGTGATCAAACAATCTCCGCGACACGGGGTCGTTACGTGTGCAAGCTGCGGCTTCAAGAATTCCGCTCCTGGAAAGTATTGTGTGGGCTGCGGAGAACCACTGAAGAGGCCCTGAACTAGATGCCTAGATTATCATCAGTTCGCATGAAGACGATAATATTCATCCTATTCCTATCCTTTGCCCTAACGTATTCCCCACTTACAGCCTCGATGGCTCAATCAACCTCCATTTCCAGCCTGACACAGCTCACAACGATCTTCTCGACAAACACGATTCTGACGACCATAACGATGCCAGCCACAGTCTATACGACCGCGACAGAGATCGTGAACAAGACTGTTCAAGAAACTCAAACTGCAACACAGACTTCAGTCACCTCCGTCACGTCGAGCTACACGACGACCCTTAGCGGTACTCTAACGCAAACCATCACATATTCAATAACTACAGTTTCAACCCAGACAACCCCACTGCTTGGGAACATTTGGGGAGTATCCTTGGCTCTGGTCTTGCTTCTTGGTGCGGTTGCAAGCTTTATCGTTCCAAGACTGCTTTCAGTTCGGCCTAGAGGATTGGTTTGCAGTGAATGTGGTTATCGAAACCCGCCATTCGCCAGGTCTTTCTGCAGCAAGTGTGGCCAACCCCTACAGGAAGAGTAACTTTACTCAAGTAGATGGGAAGCCAGTTTCATTAGCAGAGCTTAGGAGGCTACTGCCCCCCCTCCTATTCTCTCAGGGTAGCACAGGTATGAACGGCGGCACCGCCTTGACCTCAAAGCCTCGATTCATTTGCGGGACAGGTTGAATCAGGTATAGGAGGTTTGCGGGGCCGAGGACGTAGGGAATGGTTTGGAAGCGATTCTGCTGGGCGTAACGTAGCATAGCCCGAGGCAGAGGTCTGTGTGAACCAGAAGATTATGGGTAAAACGAGGGTTACGGCGACGAAGTCTATTGCCATGACGAACACAGTGACGATACATTTTTAAACACGCCTAGACATAACAGTTACGACGATCGATGAACAAAGACCTAGCAAACTGGCTGAGAAAGAGAATGACGCAAATAGACGAACGTGTCGGAGATCTAAAAGACCACATTCTCGAGGGAGATGAATATCAATGGTAGCTGACGACGAGCTAAAGAAATGGCTTGAAACAAGATTCTCAAAGATCGATCAACGGATCGGCAAACTGGAACAAGCGATCGTTCAAAGTAAACAACCTAAAATCCGCATTGCATGGTACAGAACCCTCCTAGGCATGACTGAGCTGGGCGGAAAAGCCGGAACGGAAAAACTCGCGGATCACTTGGGTATAAGCAGGAGCGTAATCAGCGAATACCTGAACCGAATGGAAGAAGAAGGCATCGTTAAACGCGACTTCAACGAGGACACAAGGGAGACGTCGCGATACATATGGCAAATCGACTGGGAATCCCTACCCCCTGAAATAGCGTCGCGACTCAGAAAAAAATGAGCGAGGCCCACAGGGCTAGATTACACAGTGAGCCTTCGATTTTCGCTGGACTCTCGAAGCAATAGCCTTCCAACGTAAGCTAGGCGTCACTCGGAGATTTCTCTAATCGTCTCAGAGGATCAATTTCGTGTTCATGGAATGAGTGGGATGCGATAGAAGCTGGGGAGAAATGGTTTGATTGATCGAGAAATGTCGTCCACGTCACAGTCTACACAGGAGGGATCCAAGCGCAAGGGAATCCTCTTCTTTCCGTCGGTCAGTTCAACCTCAAGTAAGGCGTGACCTGGAAGTTTCCGCTTCTCGTGTGTGCTTGCATCAACGTATGTACCAGGTGGGAGGATGAGGAAGTGCATTCTTCGAAATGCTAAGCTGGCTAACATGGAGGCCAATAGAACCACTTTGCAGTCGCAGTCGCCTCCGGTCTTCATGGTTTCCCAAGGCCATCTGACATATTCGCCAAATGACTCTCCCTTGTAGATGACTTTGTCGCGTGAATACTCGAAGACGAGTGTGAGGAGCCTTAGCTGATCTTGGAATGAGAGTTCCTGCGCGTCCTGTGGTTTCTCCCCACCAAGCGCAACAGCGCCAATGGTGGTCGTCAACTCGTCTACGGTTGAGTACTCAGGGTGGTCTTTCGCTTCGACGACTCTGCTTAACATCATCAACGCCACCTTCATCGTGCGCGGATCAAGAATCGCCTGCGGCTCCTTCTCCTCAACGAAAACCTGTTTGGCACCGCAATATCGGCAGTAAGTTTCATCAGCACCTATCGTCTTTTCGCAGTTGTGGCAATTCCTCATTCGCTCGACGAAGGCTGTTTCGTCTTTCTGAATGAGCCCATTCTTCTGTAAGCGGCCGAGTGATTCGATAAGCTGCTCGGCCGTTATGTCGAGGTCAAGCGAGCTTCGCCGTATCGATATCCCGCCGTGGTGATTCTCCAGATACTTCAATACGCGACTATCCGTGTCTGACGATTTTGTTGTCTCGAGCATGCGGACGTTTATTGTAGGTGCAGGTTTGGCGGGTTGAGTGGTTTGCATGCTCTGAACGGCCTCGATAGATGGTAGCGGTAAATCGGACGCAGCCTCGTGAGTTAGTTCTGGCGGTTTGAGGGGTTTGCCGCAATTGTGGCAGTAGTCTAACCAGGCTAAGTTTATTGCGTTACAACTCGGACACAGACTGAGGCGCTGGCCGCATCCTCCGCAAAACGCTTGCTTTTGTCGGGTGCGGGTACCGCATTGTGGACATTTCTGCAAGTCCTGTTGGGCCATGCTGTAACGCCTGGTCAATGATGAGAGTTGCATACAGCCGCCCCCAACGGAAATGTAATGCTTTCGGGGTTCAGCCTCTCTAAAGCCTTTGATCTGTGAAGGTTGTCTCCCCACCTTTTATGGCCGGATTCTGGCCATACCCTCCATCCGTGCACACCAGAGAAATTGCGTAACTAACCCCACTTCGTTTGGTCTGGAGAACAGAGAGGGTGTAAGACTCCCCATATGGGGAGTTATCCGCCCGACTATGTTGTGGCGACGACGTAGAAATGGGGCTAGTGCATCTGGGACCGCATGGATGGATGCCTTGCCCCCACCCCGGAGCCATAACTCATCATAGGTGGAGGAGCATGGCTACTGTGGCTATTACTGTAAGGATGCTTAGGTATATGGCGCCACGAACCTTCTCCTCCTTGATTGAGTTCAGGTAGGAGACACTTTGTGGCTTCACTAGGATTTTGGTGAGGTGTGTTGCAATGAATCCGACTCCGCCGCCTATGACAAAGACGATCGTGGTGTAAACGTCTGGGGAGAGTTCTCTGACAAATACGGGCATTGCTCCGTAGGTTAACGCCAATTCTACTCCCAGCGCTGCAATGGTGAATAATTGTTGTTTGGCTGTTCTCAAGACCGATGATTTTATTCGTTCCATTATACGTGTCTCCTATGTCGATACATGTCTCGACAGAGTATACACACGTCCTTATAACCCTATACTACGAAAGCCAACATAACGACGAGATTAGCATCGAAATACAAAGTTCCCAACCTTCTCACTACGCGAGAGCCGTCACAACCAGTAAGTACAAACCTCCGCAGAACTAGGAACCGCGCAAATACGATGCCGTCAATCCAACTCCAGTCGGTAGCTGCTTAGCAGTAGATCTCAAATCCGCAGAACGGCCTCCGACAGCTGAGGTTACATTCAATCGTTGTGAAGGAAAAAGACTTAATTCACGCTGGTAAGCACAACGCGTTTTGCTGAGGGAACGCCGAGGTAGCTCAGCCTGGGAGAGCACCCGACTTAGCGAGCAAGGGTGAAGCTGAAGACCGGGTTGACCACGCCATTTGATGGTAGGGCCCAGTCGCGGATTCAAATCCCGCCCTCGGCACCAAACACCGCGACTCGTTGGAAGGATGTTAGGGATCAATCGATCGAAGTCGCGACTTCGGTGAGTTTGAAAAGGCACATATTCACGAAGCCCGCATTACCTTGTACAGTTTGGCGTATGTAAATGTCTAAGCTGCGGGCCGAGCCGCTTTTGGTTTTTCTTTTATTCGCTGTAGTGGCGTTCGGCGCGGCCGGGCAACTATCGACTTGGTACGCTAACGCTGCCCCAGTTTGTCAAGTGCAGATTACAGAAATTGATCATCCTGCGATCGTGCAATTCAACCAAACCCTCGTGATCTCGACGCACCTCATGATAACCTGCAATTCCGTCAACCAGAACGTGGTTGCAAGAGTTGACATCATATCAGCCGATAGAGGGGAGACTATCACAACGAATAGCACTGGAATAGGCGTTATTCAGGTCGACAACCCACCCTACACTAAGGTTGTAAACGTTACAGTCATGGATACCCTTCGAGCGCCCTCGGAAGTTCTCAATTGGAGACTGCAGATACTTGCTTGGGTGTTTGCCGGCCTCAGCGCCACAGCCAACGTTAGCCAGTTTATACAGGTTCAAGTAGTTGAGCCACAAGTTACGCCCACGACATCAACTGAACTAACCCAAACTCAGACCAGCGCTACAGCTTCCTCAACCTCAGCCAACTTTGGAGTCGTCAGCGGCGCACTCGGGCTTCTGATCGCGCTGGTCTTGTTGACCTCCCTGATTATTCTGATGAGGCGGAGCAAGCAAAAATCGGTAACCGCTAAACCTGTCGGGCGCCCACGAGTCGAACAACTTGAGCCCGCCGAAGCTGTTTCCGTTGCAGCAACGACGGACAGCTTCTCAACCGGGTACCTAGAATTAGACAGCCTTCTGGGTGGAGGCCTCCCATATGGTCACGCAGTACTCCTGGTATCGCCTCCTTGCGACGAAAGGGACCTACTCTTCAGAAGGATTATCGAGTCCAGCTTGTCATTAGGGAACTCAGTTCTCTTCATGTCACGTGACTTCGAGAGAAGTCAAGATCTAGCTAGAAAGTATACGAGCAACTTCTACGTCCTGACCACCCAAGCTGACAAAATCGCTCTTGGCTCACACAACATTTCAAAAATATCGAATGTGCTAAATCTAAATGATCTGAACATATCTTTCAGCAACGCCCTCGACGCAACCCCTCATCTTAGCGAGCGAAAGATACTGATCATCGACCTGCTATCAGATGTACTCCTCGAACACAAGGCGCTCACGACCCGTAAATGGCTGGATGATTTCATCGCTAGGCGTAAATCGGAAGGTTTCACGATTCTCGCAACTCTGAACCCGTTAATATCATCCGCACAGGAGAGCCAAACGATAATCGATCTTTTTGACGGTGTCATTGACATTTACGAGAAACAGCTGCGGGAGAGATCTCGACGGTTCCTTATCATCAAGAAAATGTACGGAAGGAAATACATGGAAAGCGAGTTAATGCTCGACAAGGACAAGCTCTTCTAGGGCACAGGCGCACAATATTCGAACAGAACCCTACAACCTCCATCTGGATCAACTATCTTGGGTATTTTGATCGGTTGCTGGCTTCGCAAAAGGCCTTCCACCGCGTACATGTGAATGCTACAAGAATCCTTTAATTGGATTCAGCCAGTTAACCGTAAGGACACGAAGTTGACATCCGAACTCACCGTACGCCAAATCATGCGAACGATCATTTCGATAGATTCCAAAGCCAAGGCACGCGAGGCAGCGAGATTAATGGTGGAAAAACGGATAGGATCATTGATAGCTAATAGAGATGGTTTACCTTTCGGAATAGTCACCGAAAGGGACTTGGTTGACAAAATAGCAGCCGGAGCGGCTGATCCATCCAAAGTCACCGTTGCAGAGATGATGACTGCGCCCTTAGTTACGATTGACGCTTCCTCTCCGCTCATTGACGCGGCTCGAAGGATGGTAGAAAAACAGGTAAAAAGGCTGGTCGTCACCGAACATGACAAGATAATTGGAATAGTTAGTCAAACAGATCTTGTTCAGAGTATAATGGATTTCCAGAAATTGGCTAAGATGGGTATGACCTAGTAGAACATACGAGTTGGTTAGGCCTTCGTAGATTCTTCCAACTCCGGTGCCGCAATCCACCGTAATAGCGTCTTTGTGGTTGCTGAGGAGTTGCGTTACTCTTCTCGCTCCTATGACGCATGGTTTTCCTAGTTCCCGTGAGACGATAGCTGCGTGGGAGGTTGCCCCTCCTTGTTCGGTAACTATGGCGGCAGACTTCTCCATGATCAGAAAGCACTTTATGTAGTTCTTATTGCCTACTTTTGATTCGGTTGCGGCCGTAGTCTAGAAGACCGACAACAATTCGGTTTGGACAACCTGGTCTAGGACGGGAACAGCAGAAAATATCTGCTGGCGCAAGCCTGCCACGCTTCTGATCGCCCGCACAGAAAAGGGCGAGAAGATGCCCGGGTTCAAATCCCGGCGGCCGCACCAAAAGCTCCACACACACATACAGAATCACAAAAATTATTATCTACTCTACTAGAACTGCCCTGCGGTAGAATTGTCCAAGTCTCCCTCTTGTGTACACTGCGGAGCTCAACTAACGCCAGACAGCGAGTTTTGTCCAAAATGCGGGAAGTCGGTGACGGGAGTACGGGATCAGAAAGCTGTTCAGCAATCGCCAAAGTCACATACACTCAGAGGAGTCCCCGCATGGATCATTGTAGGGGTACTGATCGTAATCGTTCTCGTTGTTCCAGTTATTCCAGTTCACAAGACGATATACGTCTCAGGTACGACACAGGTGGTTACTCAAACAACATCGTTCGGGACAACATTTCAGACTGTCACCACAACCACCCAAAGCCAAATGCAAGTTTACACGGGTAGCATTAGCTGGGTGTCAGACCAATACTACTACTATTACCAACAGTACTATGGTACCGGGTGCTACTATCAATATGGCTACTACTACTGCGACTATACTTATTGGCCCTATTACAATCAGTATACTGGGTCAGCCACAATCGAAGCCAGCGACCAGGTCGTTAGCGTGCAAACAACAAACGAAGCGAGTGGATTGATCACACTAACATTGACCCACCTAGATGGTACAAGAGACACCTACAAACACGTAGTCTCGGACCATTTAACGAGAGGCGCAACCATCACCATCACAGGAACAAGTACGCTGACTAACACTGTAACCAATTCCGTCGTCAGCCCAGTTACAAACACGGTCCCGTGCCAGAGCTGTGTCGCTCAGGATACCGTTGAGTATGTCAGCATCCTCGGACTACTGCTTGGTTACACATGAGTCGTAAGTCTTGGCACTTAGCCCCCTGTGAAGGACTTGGAATTCTGTGTGTGCACCAGCATACCCCTACGCAATTGACGGTTCATTACGGCGACTGCACCGTTAGAGCTAGATCTCTCTGAATACGATATTTCGGAGAGACTGGTTTAGATCATTTTGCGGATTTCTTCCATGTTTCGCAAGAAGTCCTGCTCGTTGTGTGTGTGGTACTAATGGTGCGAGCAGTGGAATTTGAACAGTCGTCGTTCGTCGTTAGAAAAAGTGTGTGTGCACCAAAAGCTCAGCCCCACAGAATACATGAACCCTCGTCAGTTCAATTGCGTAGCTACGGAATTCAGTTGGTATGTGTAACCCATCTTATTGCGTGTGGGTCTAGTGGTGGTGCGCACACAACGCGAACCAACTGGCACTAATCCGCAGTCGTCCCTTCGTTTGGGGGGGAGAGAAAGCTAACCCTTAACCAATTTGTTTGCCTTTGTCGGTTGCAATATTTAGCAACCTAGGGTTAGAGACAATGAATGATTTCTCAAGCTTCTTGCTAATGCAAGGAATTAGAAACAACCCTTAGAAGAAACTCTATTCGACTCGGGCACGATAAATTTGGCGGGCCTAAGAGAGTTCACCGCAGCTCGAGATTTTCTTCTCAACGCACACAGCTATCAGGAAGCGAAGGCTGGATTCGAATGGCCGGAGCTGAATCGGTTCAATTGGGCTTTGGATTACTTCGACACACTGGCGGGGGAATGTTCGAACCCTGCTCTAGTATACGTAGACGACAAAGGGTTAGAGACGAAGGTCACTTTTCAAGCTATGAAAGAGCGGTCAAACAAGGCAGCCAATTTCCTCGTGAACCTAGGACTCAAGAGGAAGGACCGAATCATGCTCATGATGCCTAGCTCAGTTGAATTGCTCGAAGTCTTTCTCGGAGCGATGAAGGCTGGATGCGTAATCATACCTGCTTCCACCCTACTGACGGTTGAAGATATTCGAGACAGAATTGAGAGGGGGAAAGCTAAGTGCGTCTTCACCGGCACAGAGCTATCTGATAGAACTGATTCAGCCTCGATACCTGACTCCGTGTCTAAGGTTAATGTTGGAGGAGGAAGGAATGGTTGGACAGATTATGCGGAGATAGACGATCAGTCTGCAAACTTTAGAACCGAGGATACGTTTAGCTCCGAAGACGAACTCCTCATCTACTTCACATCGGGAACGACTGCGAAACCTAAACTTGTTCTTCAAACCCACGGAAGCTATCCGGTTGGGCACCTAAGCACCATGTACTGGATAGGGGCTAGGAAGGGTGATGTACATTACAACATCAGTGCGCCTGGTTGGGCAAAGTACGCGTATAGCAGCATCTTTGGGGCCTGGAACGCAAAAGCCACAAGTTTCCTCTACAATTATTCTGGAAAATTCAACCCCAAACGCGTTCTAAGCGTGATTGAAACCCACGAGGTGAGAACCCTCTGCGCCCCTCCAACAGTATGGAGATTCCTACTCTTGGAGAACTTGAAGGAGTACCACTTCTCGCTCAGAGAACTCGTTAGCGCCGGCGAACCATTGAACCCCGAAATAAACAAGAAAGTGCACGATGCAACCGGGCTTACCATACGAGAAGGCTTCGGGCAGTCTGAAACAACCATAACGGTTGGTTTCTTCCCAGGGATGGAGATCAAATTGGGCTCGATGGGAGCTGTGGCTCCGGGGTTTAGCGTAGAAATCTTGGACGATGAATATAATCCCGTTCCACCAAAGACTGATGGCCTTCTTGCTATTCGCGTCAAGCCGCGAAGGCCGGTTGGCGTGATGGAAGGCTATGTCGACCCGCGCGAGAAAAATCGTGAAGTCTTCGTCGGCAATTGGTACCTTACTGGCGACCTGGCATCACGCGACACCGACGGCTACTTCTGGTTCATAGGAAGAGCCGACGACGTATTCAAGAGTTCAGACTATAGGATCAGCGCCTTCGAAGTAGAGAGCGAACTTCTGGTCCACCCTTCCATAACGGAGGTTGCTGTCGTTGCAAGCCCTGATCCTTTGAGGGGGTTCGTTCCAAAAGCGTATGTGATGCTAAAGCCAAAATTGATTGCTTCGAGGGAAGTGGCCTTGGAGATATTCAAATTCACTAGGGAACGGATGGCGCCTTACAAACGGCCGCGGACCATACAATTCGTAAACGAATTACCTAAGACCATGAGCGGAAAGATCAAGAGGACAGACCTGCGGAAACTCGAAACCAACCAGAGAAGTTCCCTAACAAGGAACAAGAATGAATATTTCGAGAGCGATTTCGCGGAGGTTTTTACAACCCGCCGATGAAATTATTCTTGAAGATTTTTTGTAGCAGGCGTTGACGCGCACCAGCATACCTCCCCCCAGAAAAAGCAGCCCAGATCAAGAAGCAGCGCTTCCATTGTTTTCCCTAGGCTTCCGCAAAGATCGAGGGCTTATGGTGTTATTGATTGATGGCTACTAAGACGCATTAGACCCTGATCGCAACATACGGTTTGTTCTCCTTCCACGGGTATGTTGGATTAAGAATGAGAAAATGGGGGAGGCTTGCCTGGGACCTGACTTACTTTAGTCCCCAGGCTGCCCATGCCGCTGCGAGCGAGAATATTGTTACGTTTATTGCGGCTCCAATAAATCCTAGGCCAAAGATGATTACGCTAGGAACCGCGAAGGCAAGGCCTACAACGATTCCCGCAAGAATTGCTTCTTGGACCGACCCCTTAGCCGCTTTCACTCCGAAGCCCGCCCATACGGCGAGCAGTAAGCCAAGAGTCGTAGCGATCGGGTAGATGTTGAATGAAAGGTCCGCACCTGCAGCTGGGTATACGAGAGCGGCTACTCTGAATAGGACAATCGTTATGATCCAAACGACAGCGGGCCAAGTAACCGCCGCTCTAATTTTCTCCGAATTAGATGATGACGCCACCGGTCACCTCCTGATTTTCTAGCCGACTTGTCATGGTCATATTATATATGGAGTTCCGTTCCGTGCAAAGTGGTTCCATTCATCTATTACGGGGGGATGCATACTATGAATGGAACGGTTGGGTTGAGGTTCTCCCAGCGCTAGGAATCTGAAGGGATAATGAAGTGTCCATATTGTGGGCTGCCGATGGATTTTGTCGGCAGATACCTTATGGATGTACGATTAGAGAGCGCAGCTCCGGGACTCGTGAAGGACTTTGAAGCTTGGCGTTGCGAGAAATGCATGAAACTCTTCGTGGACTCGGGAGATGGGAAGCCCCATGAGACCGAGAGGCTGCCGACAGATACTCTGCCCTAACCTCCTCGGAATTTATCGGCAATTGATTTCAATTCGCCGTGTTCCAGAACCTGAATCTTAGTGTCTAGCCGAACGTCGAGGCCGATTTGGCGAAGCAACCCAAATAATTGCTCCCCCGTTATCTGACCCCTCACTTTGCCTAATTGAATGAGTCCGGCCAGTTCTTGGAAAATCTGATCCGCTATTATCGGGTACTGTGTCCTCGCCGCGTGGTAAACTTCCCAGGCGCGTCCCACGAACACTTTTTCGAAAACCTTACTCGGCTCGATCCTTCCGGGCTCAGTGTGACTCTGTTGCTTCGCTGTTATCCGCTTCTGCATTTCGGCTAGGCGTTGGCGCTTCAGCCTTTCGAGTTCTGAGTCGTCGCTCATAATCGATCATTTTTTACTCTTGATTCGGTTCTGGGCGACGCCTATGGACCATTCGAAGTCATAAACGAAACGGCCTGCGACAACCCATGCGTCCAGCGATTCGCGATCCACCGAGCAGGTCTCGGTTAAGAGGCGTCGCGTCCCATTTCCGAAATGCCCGCGGGGGAAGCCGCCGACGAACACTAGAGGGTTCTCGAGTTTGCTTGCGCGTTCGGCGGCACTACGCATCAGGGTCGGTTTACCGAGGATGCTAAAACCAAGCACGTTGCTCGCATGAGTGTTGCGCACGAACTGCTGCAAGGTGCTTTTCTCGATCTGCATCAACGGCTCTCCCTTGTCGGGAACTCGTTTCTGAGCGAACAGCTGCTCGATAAGGCCTACGAATCGTATGTAATTCTTTGGCAGGCGTATCTTCGGATTTATTGAAATTAAATAATCGTCTTGTGTGTGAACGAAAACGCGGAGGCCTCCCTCCCAGTTGAGAGGTGTCTCAATAATCTGAAGCAGAACGTTGTGAACTATATCCGGCCTCCCCATCTTCTCCACTGGTACATGATATCCTCTTCTCGCAAGCTTCTGCATTGCAGCATGGTGGAACGCTCTGTCAAGCAGAACCTCGTTTGGTTGTTTCTCCCGCCGTTCTGCATACCTTTTGATTTGTGGGTGGGATTGAATCTCCCGTGGAACGATTTGAAGAGCCGATTCGACTAGGGCTAAGTCCAATGCCAAGGATGTATCAAGCTAGGTTTCTCTTCCAACCCACAAAAAGGTTACAAGAGCATCCGAGAGAGTGGAATTTGGTCGGTTCGTTGGCTTGGAGAAAGGGCGGAAATATCAAGGAAATGGCACGTGAAAGGATAGAAATCTTACTCAATCACGCCCAGAGAGCTTTCCCCTCCGATCGAGCCCTCGCGAAACGGTACGTTGAGCTTGCACGCAGAGTCGGAATGAAGGCTGGCGTTCGATTGACGAGGGAACAAAAACTCAGGATCTGCAAGGGTTGCGGAGGGCTTCTTGTTCCGGGAGTGAATTGTCGAGTCAGGACAAGGTCGGAATATGGGACAACGGTCTTAATTACATGCCTGGACTGCGGAACAAAGAAGAGATATCCAACAGTGAGGGAACGGCTTTCGAAAAAAAGCGGTTGAGAAGGCTACAGTCTAGATCGAGAAAAATGGACCCGACGATCTGGATAGGGAAAGAGGGCGCGTCAGAGGCCTTGATGAAACAAGTGGAGAACCAGTTGAAGTCCCGTGAACTAGTCAAAGTGAAGATTCAGAAATCAGCGCTTTCGGAGACTGGGATGACTGATTTTGCCGAAAAAGTTGTCGCGTCCACTGGTTCGACGCTGGTCGAGGTATTGGGACACACCTTTACGGTCTACAAACGAAGGGAACTTCAGAAAGTTGCAAAAACCGATGAAGTTCCGTTCAAGAAACGATTCAAGTGGTAGACTAAAATTGAATGAAGTATTATGAATCACAGATTTTCTTGCTTAATGTAAACTAAACTTGAGGCGATTCGAGGCTTTTGCTCCGCACGTAAATGCCTTCGAACTTCCAGGCTCATTGGTTTGTGAGCCAATTCATCCCTGGCATAGGCCACGCCTACCATGGTCCTTCGGCTCATACGCTCAGCGAAGAAACATGAGCCGATATTGATCGCTGAGTTCCAGTCAGCATTGTATCGGAGGTTACAATTGAGGCAGTGAAACAGGCTTTGTGACGGTCGTTGGGTGTTGATGGAGCCGCAACGATGACATCGCCTACTTGTCCATGCCTCAAAGATAGGTTCTGCTCTGATGCCTCGTTGGGAGCATTTCTCAAGGATGTATCTGATTCTCTGCCCATAGTTGAACCGGCTGTGTAATAGCCTTCTCAAAGCTTGTTTGCCATTGCCACTGTAGTTCAGATACCGAATGCCTCTAGGATAGCCGACAGCTACACAAGCGCAATGATTGGCTGCAATTGTTGCGACCTTAATCGCGTCGATGTGGTCAAAATATTGGGCGACATATTTCCGTTTGTGGCGTACTTGACTGAGAGTTCTCCATTTTCCGGCACGCTGTAGCTTTGAGATCCTCCGATTTAGCCGGTCAAGTCGATCCTTCTTCTCGCCGTCTCTTAGAATGGAGAGATGATTTCGGCACAGCGGTTGGTCAGGTTTGAGCAACACGGTTGCTATAGCCCGTCGTATGCCTAGGTCAATCCCTAGGACGGCTTGGACTGGTATTTCTTGCACATCATGTTTGATGCAGATGTGTGCGTAATACCAGCCATCCCTTTTCAGGAGTTGGAAGTCAACCACTCTAGCCCGTCTAAGCAACTCAAGTTGGTACCTAGCCGGGTTCAGTGGAACTGTGATCCAGTGGCCCCTTCTCAGAGTTGAGATCAGAAATACGTAAGTCGAAAGTTTGATTGTCTTTGAGACTTCAATAGCTCCAGTTCTTGCGTCTATTCGCAGAGGAATCTTATTTCTGAGGCCTCAGGAGAATGGGTGCCGCGGTTCTCATGTCAGGAGCTTCTCGTGCCAATTTCCTTTCGCTTTCTTAAGTTGATATACCCACTCGGAGTGTTGCGCATAATAGCTGCGCCACATCCACAGCGCTTGGTCACGGGCTTGCTGCACATAAGCTGAGGTAAGCTTGGTTTCCTGCTTTATGCGCGCAATATCACTATTGATGAATTCTCCATAACCTGTGACACTTAGCCTATTGCTCTCGATTACTTTCGACAATAGGTATGTGCAATAGGTATGCCGAGCTGTCAGTCGATCAAGGATCGAGAACTTCTTCTTCGTGGCTGCATAGTGAACTGGTACGCGAATAGTCCTGGTGACTTCCAAACCTCAGCAAGTAAAACGAGCCTGAACCAAGCTTAAATGACTTAGAGGTAGGTGAAAGTTTTCCCCATAACTCCAAACTTATATGGTGCTCTCCGAATCTAGCCTCTTCGCTATCAGCCGGAAAATTCCATGCCAACACCACTAGATGTTCCTTCAGACGCACTAATCGACCGACTGTCAAAATTCCTGAAGGAGAATGTGGGTGAGGTTGCCCCACCAGTTTGGGCAGCAAACGCGAAGACCGGATCTCACCGAGAACGTCCACCATCGAACCCAGATTGGTGGTATACCCGTTGCGCCTCGCTCTTACGAAAATTGTACATTCACGGTCCCGTCGGAATAGCTCGTCTACGAGTCGAATACGGGGGCCGACTTCGCAAGGGGACTCATATCGAACATTCCCGCGTCGCAGGTGGCTCCGCCATCCGGGAACCGTTACAGCAACTCCAGAAAGCTGGTTTCATATCCATCGAGGCGAAGCAGGGCAGAAAGCTGACCGCTGAAGGTATTAGTCTTCTCAACCGAATGGCTGCCGACATTCTCAAGGGTGCCAGGAAGACGGAAGGCCAGTCATGATGAGCGATGATGAAGATTATTCCGACGAAGAACTCACAGAAATAAGGCGAAGGAGATACTCTGATCTTCAGCGTGCTGCATTAGATGAGCAAAGGCAGGCAGAATCTCGAAGACAATTTGAGGCCCAAAAGCAAGCCGCTCTAAAACAAATCATGACTCCCGAGGCAAGACAAAGGTTGACAAACATACGAATGGTAAAACCGGAATTCGCGGAACAGATAGAAATGCAACTCATACAACTCGCACAAACAGGCAGGATCAAGGTTCCGATCTCGGACGATCAACTTAAAGAAGCATTAGGGCGATTGCAGTCGTCGCGAAAGGAAATTCGGATTCGGAGAGCTTAGGTTATGGCAAGAAACAAACCGACCGCGAAAAAACGGAGACTCGCTGCAGCCCTTAAGACTCGTAAACCCGTTCCGACTTGGGTCATGGCGAAAACTGACGGTCATACCAGAACCCATCCGAAGAAAAGGCAATGGCGTCGAACGAAACTGAAAGCTTAGAGGAGGAAAAAGTTGAATGAGCGACACTGAGTCTAAAGAAGAGAACATCGTCGAGGCTGAGGAAGAGGAAATCGAAGAAGCACCGACCGAAGAGGCCTCAACGGAGGAGACGACCGCTCCCGAAGCGGAAGAAACATCGACCGCTCCCGAAGCGGAAGAAACATCGACCGCAGAAACTGTCCCCGCAGCGGCTGAGGCTGAAGAGGCCCCCGAAGGCGAGGAAGAGATTGAGGTCGTCGAAGAAAAGGTCTACACGATTCCCCTACGTCATGTCTGGGTCGTTACTCCACGCGGAAAAAGAGCACCTCGCTCCGTGAGGGATGTGAGAGATTTCGTAGCTCGGCATATGAAGGCTGATGAAGTTGCAATCAGTAACGAGATTAATTCAGAGCTGTGGGCGCGAGGCATCAACAAACCGCCAAGGAAGATCACCGTTCGCGCCGTCAAAGACAAGGAAGGCAAAGTGATAGTTTACCCGGCGAAAACCGCCTAAGTGACCGACTCGCTGGTTCGTGCGTTGGTAAATTAGGAATGTCCATAATTCTCGCGGACGTATTCGGCAGCCCAAACATCGGCGTTTACTGCTTCGCAAACGAGAAGATTGCCATTGTTCCTCCAGGATTAACCACGCGTAAAATCGGCCAGTTCGCTGAAACGCTAGGCGTTGAAGTCTGCAATACCACCATAGCCGGCTCCACTCTCGTAGGAGCGCTGGTGACTGGGAACTCCAACGCTATCCTCGTTCCGCACACCATACGCGACTACGAGTTGGAAAGAATACAAGAGTTCGCAAAAGTTGTAGTAGTTGATTCTAGATGGACTGCTTTAGGTAACGTCATTCTGACCAATGATAACGGCGCCGTCATTCATCCAGAAGCTTCATCAAATGTCGTGAGGGCTGTGAATGACGAATTGAAGGTTGAGTCCGCGTTCGGCAAGTTAGGAAGGTTGCCTTTCGTAGGTGCCCTCGGGGTCGCCACAAACAAAGGAGCAATGCTGAGCCCGAACACGTCGCAGGAAGAGCTTGGCGTAGTCAAGATGGCTTTGCATGTTGAAACAGATCTCAGTTCAACGAATGGCGGCGTGCCCTTCGTTAAGTCGGGAATCCTCGCTAACTCAAAAGGGGCCGTCGTGGGGCCGTTGACGCGCGGCGCGGAACTGATGCAAATCAGTCGAACACTGGGGCTCTAAGACGTGGGTTCCTAGCTTGCTTTTTGAAACAGCTGGTCCCATTTTCCTTGGCCCAGTTCTTTCTGGACCTCGCGTGGGTCCTTGCCTTCGATCGTTATGCCTAAGCTGACACATGTTCCCATGACTTCCTTGGCAGCAGCCTTTGTTGATTTCGCGTAGCTACTCGGCATTTTCATTGCGCCTATCTTGGCAACCTGTTCCATCGTTAGGTTCCCAACCTTTTCCACCTTGGGGTTACCGGATCCTTTCGCGATTCCAAGCTCCTTCACAACCAGAGCTGAGGTGGTGGGTGTTCCGATATCGACCTCGAATTCTTTTGTGTCGACATCAACCACGACGCGGACGGGCACTTTCATGCCCGCGTAGGCTTTGGTTAGTTCGTTTATGCGGTTGACGATTTGGAGCACATTCACTCCTAATGGACCCAATGCTGGTCCTAGGGGTGGGCCTGCGTTCGCCTCCCCTCCGTTTAACAGCGCTTCAACTTGCTTCTTCTCGCCCAATGGCAGGTGCAACTCCTCTACTGATCAACTTCACGTAGTCAGCATGAACAGTAATTGGAAGGGTAGCGAATCCTTCTTCCAAGAGTTCAATCGTCACTTCCTCCTTCAGCTTGTCAACGTTCGTAATTCGCGCCTTCAATCCTCTGAACGGGCCGCTTATGACCTCCACGGAGTCTCCGGTCTTCAGGTCTTCGATGACAGGTTTTGTAACAATGAACCGATCTAACGCCTCAGCCGAAATCACACCTTTCGTGCGCGCTCTAGCATGGCGTACGCCCGCGATAAGGTCGTCGACGTAGTGAGGCCCAGCAGCTTCCACGAATATGTACCCCTTAACCACGTCAGGTGCTAAGATGCTGGCGATTGGGAGTTTCTTCAAACCTATCCTAGACGCAATAAGGTCTACGACCGTCCTTTCTTGGCCGCTGGTTGTTCTCACAGCGTAGATGAGCATCTTACGCTCGGTGCTCATCAAGGCGAGGCTCCGGCAGTTCCGGTCGACGTTTGCGGGAGCAGGTTGAAGAAAAGAAAGAGGACGCGTATGATGAATCCGAGCGAACCCACTATTGCCACTCCTAGGAAGCTGATCTTTACCATCAAAGATACTTCATCGCGTGAAGGCTTCGTGGTGACATGAAGGAGGCGCCGAGTTGCATCCACGAATTCGTGTGTGTTCAAGTATTGTTCCTCTGGATTTTCATCATTTGCGCTTGGAATGATTCGGGGTTGAAATGAAAAGTCCTCTATTTTAACCTTTGAAATTACACGCGAACAATTTCGACGTTCATTTGCTTCAGATCATCTAGGAGTACTGATCTCTCGGAGCCGCGAATGCCTTTCCAATCTATGATGGCAGTTCGGCATTCGCCCATGGTTTGGTCGAATGCCATACGCACCAGTGCTCGATCGTAGTCTTCAAAGAAGTACTTTGAGAAAATGTGGCTGAAAGCATACCCATCCTGTCTGAGGGCGTTGCAGTGTTTGTTACAGTAATGGCCTCCACCAAAGCCAACGGCAGCCTTCCCATTGGCGGGATCTGTGGCCGCCTTCCAAATTGCCTCGCTCGCTGCTGCTCCAGCTTCCAGATCGTTCCACTCCTTCTCTGTGCTCCCTATCTCTATGAAGAGGGTTGGAATCCCGAGCTCAGTCGGGCCATGGTGGGTGGCTTCTAAGGTGACGGCGTAATTCAGCTTCATTGTCTCTCGAGCAGCATCCAGAGCCAACAATGCGGAACGGAGACGTCGGGGGTCTGTCGGTGAGAGACTCTTGGGTTTGCCGCCGAAATCAGCCCGGTCGGTAGTATTTCCAGTCCAATGAGTCGTCAGGGCGGGTTCATTACTTTCGCTGCGATGTCTCGAGGCAAAAATCACTGCTTCAGGTAGGAAATCTGTGTCCAGCTTGTCGGTGTATATCCCGTCCGTCTCGACGTGCTTAAGGAAAACCTCCCCCGCCCGAAACAGATTCTTAGTGTTAGTCTCTTGAAAGTTCTTCAAGCGGGTTAATTGCCGGGCGATGTTTTGTGCTGCTGGGTCACGCTTAGAGGCGATAATGAGCACAGTCACTTGCCGTTCGCCTACCCGACAATTTTTTCCACCATTTGTTCCGGCTCAAAGGAAATTACGTCTTCGTAATCTTGCCCCACTGTAGCGAAAAGAATCGGCTTACCAATGATTGCTGCTATCGATATTGCACTGCCCCCCTTGACGTCTGCGTCAAGCTTGGTCAGTATCACGCCATCTATGGGTACGGCCTCCGAGAAGCTGCGGCCCTGCTCGACGGCGTCATTTCCTGTCAAAGCGTCCACGACTAAGATTGTGAGGCTGGGTTTGGCTACTCGAGCTATCTTTTTCATTTCCTCGAGGAGGTTCTTGTTCGTCTGCATTCTCCCCGCTGTATCTATTAGGACGGCGTTCGTGCCATGTGCATTTGCGTAGCTTGATGCATCGAACGCAACTGCGGCTGCATCTCCGCCGTAATCATGTTTGATGGTTCTGATTCCGATTCTTCGTGCATGTTCTTCGATTTGCTCTATCGACCCTGTTCGGTAGGTGTCGGCGGCAGCTATCAGGACCGAGTATCCCTTCTGCTGGAGTAGGTAACCTATCTTGGCGACGGTGCTCGTCTTTCCAGTCCCGTTGACTCCAACGAAGAGTATGATGACGGGTTTGTGCTGAGCCTTACCATCATCCAGCACCTTGAAGAATGCCTCTCCGCCACTCCCTTTCAAGAGATCAAGCAGAACGTCACGGAGTACAGTTTTCGCTGGCAGGGTTGCGTCCGAGAAACGACGAACCTGAGTGATCTCAAGCTTCTCTCGCAAACCGTCACAAATCTTCTGTGCAACCTCATAGGCGACGTCGTTCTGAACTAAAACGAGGAGGAACTCGTCGAGTACTTGCCCGATATCTTTGTCTGATAATTCTCGTTGCGATATCTTTTGAACCAGGCTGTTAACGCCTGATCTTAACTTCTCGAACAAGTCTCACCGCACACCGCAAGCCTGGATTCTGTTTGTTAAGGTCTGAATCGGTGGTGATTTCATTTAGCACTTCGCGACGGTGGACTCTGGCGCCTTAGCAGTTCTTCGATGGCTTCACGATCCTGCTGGTACCGGGTGGCTGTCTGGTCGAGCTGTTGTTGGATGGATGTTCTCGCCTTGTCCAGATCCTGGAGTCTACCCTTCAATTCTTCTACGGAAACTTCAACGTCCTTTTCGACCGCTACACCTGCTCCTACACCCATAATGAGTTTCTTCGAATCAGCCACCTGCATCCTGATGTACGAGCCCGCCCCTACCGGGATAAGGGTGGCGTCTCCATTCTGAAGCTTCTTCATCCCTTCGAGCGTATTATAGGCTAAGGTTACTTCGTTAATCGCGGCGCGAACGATATCGAGCCTCGATTGCAGGACGCCTATGGATCCTTCAAGAATACGTATCTCTGACGCGAGCTGTCGGACAACGTCCTCTTCCTTCACCTGTGACGATGTCATTTCTCTATGCCTTTGCTTCCGATGTTTCTTTTGATTCCTGAATATCCTTTATCTTAATCTCGAACTGGCGCGCTCTATGCCTACTCCCCATCTCCGCGTAAAGCCGTTGGAGGGCATGCTCCTTCTTCAGAGCGTTGAATTCCACTGAGAAAGGGATTTTTGAGATGCCTTTCTTTATCTCACCCGTTATTCTGAACTTTTTCACTTCTGACAAAGGTTGGTTACCTCGTCCTATGGCTGCGGCGCCCGCTATTAATCTGAAGGTTTCCCAACACTGCCATTAGATTACTAGTCAAGGTATGCCAACCGCGAGGCTATCTCTTCTTGGGTCTGCCGCGCCGTTCAAACTATTTTCTTGCGAGAGTTGCGCCGCGTGCACACCGCCGAAATACAAACCTGGATCCTCCTTTCCCATCAGTTTCCTTGAGGTGTCGCCAAGAATCGTAGAGACCGTCGAAACACTAGGGCTGACTAGTCGCTTTCTCAATCTGAAACGTTTTTATGGGTCAGCGGAAATCGTGGCTTAGAAAATTGACTAGATGGGCTAATCGTTGCCACTTGCTAAGGACGACATATCTAGGGCACTCGGTGAGTTACGTAAGGGTATAACCAAGAAAAAATTCACGCAGTCCATCGACCTAGTTGTACGGCTCCGCGAAGTTGATCTGAAGAAACCGGAGAACCGTATCAACGAAGCGATCCCACTACCTAATCCACCTGAGCAAGCTCTGAAAGTTTGTGTAATCGCCTCAGGGGACTTGGCCACACGAGCGAAAGCGGCTGGGGCAGATATGCTCGTCGGGAGGCAGGAGATTGATAATTTGGCTAAGGATAAGAAGGGAGCCCGGAAGTTGGCGCAGCAATACGACTTCTTCATCGCTGAGGCGCCCCTCATGCCACTTGTTGGAAGAGCTCTAGGCTCTTTCCTGGGCCCCCGAGGCAAGATGCCCACACCCGTCCCACCAAATGCAGCCATCGATCAAATAATCGCTAACCACCGCAAGATGGTTCGCGTACGCATGCGAGAGCAACCAGTCTTACAGTGCCGGGTAGGAACGGAGGCCATGCCTGATGAGAAGCTCGTGGAGAACATTCAGGCAGTTGTCTCAAGAATCGAGCAGAAGCTTGAGAGAGGTTTCAAGAATATCGGCGAAATCCTCGTCAAGGGAACAATGAGCAAACCCGTGAAGATCAGCCTCACAAAGTGATTTACAATGCTCACTCAACAGGTCGCCGTCTGGAAGAAAGAAATCTTCGACGACCTATCTGAACTACTCAACAAATACTCAGTCATCGCCGTAGCCGACTTGCAGAAAGTACGTTCATCGCAGATTCAGGAAATCAGAAAGAAGCTACGTGGAAAAGCCGAACTCATAGTAGCTAAGAATACTATTCTGCGGAAGGCTTCTGAGAAAGCGGCCGGCCAGAAAGAGAAGGTGAATCAGTTTGCAGATTCCCTCACAGGATCAAAAGTTCTGATCTTTACTCAGATGAACCCGTTCGAACTAATCATCTTCCTGAACAAGAACAAAGTTAGGGTGCCAGCCAAAGGGGGAGACATCGCTACAAGCGACATAATGGTCCCCGGCGGAAACACAGGGCTGCAACCTGGACCAATCATCAGCGAATTTAACGAAGCGAAGGTGCAAACGCGGATTGAAGGTGGCAGCATCTTCGTCGCTAACGATACTATTGTTGTAACGAAGGGAGACGTAATCCCCGTTAAGACCGCGTCACTGCTTTCGAAACTCGGAATGAAACCAATGGAAGCTGGGCTCTCCCTCTCGTACGCATACGACAACGGCCTACTCCTCGGCCCAAACGACCTCGCCTTCGACCTCGACAAAATGAAAGCCGACATCACATCGGCTGCGCGATCGGCTTTCGGCGTAGCGGTTGAAGCCAACATTATGCTGCCCGAGACGGCGCCCATGATTATTTCCAAAGCGTATCGGCAAGCCGTCGAGGTTAGTGTGGAAGCAGAATTCTTCACGAAAGAAACAACTGACCTCATAATTCAAAAGGCATACGCCAACATGAACGCACTTTCCTCTGCGATTTCAGCCGTGAAGCCTGAAGCATTAGCCCCCCAACAAACCAGTGAAACGCCGGCCGCCGAAGGAAAAGGTTGAAAAGAGGGTCTTCCGGTAACCACAGCAATCCTGCTAAAATTCGGTGTGAAAAATGGAATACGTCTACGCAGCACTCCTGCTACACTCAGCAGGCGGCAAAGTAACAGAAGACGGAGTCAAAAAAGTCCTAACAGCAGCAGGAGTCAAAGTCGAAGAACCAAGAATCAAAGCCCTAGTCGCCGCACTTTCAGAAATCAAAATTGAAGACGCCCTGAAAGCCGCACAAACAATGCCAGTAGCAGCAGCACCCGCAGCCGCAGCACCCGCCCAAGGAAAGAAAGAAGAAAAGAAAGAAGAAAAGAAATCAGAAGAAGCCTTGGCTGGTTTAGGTGCATTGTTCGGCTAGATTTAAGCTTATTTTGGCTTAGACGCCTCAATTTGAGCCTTATTCATGGCTAACGTGTCGAAATCACGAGTTTCGAATTGCGACTTGATTTTGATTCGAGCCTGGTCTATGTTTTGCCTTAAGCTGCGCTAGAACATTGGCGGCGTCGTCAATGCCTCTCCCGAGGCTGACTCTGTTGTATTCTCCCTCGACGGCATCGAGAGTCTTGGATACTTCCTTCCCTTTCGTCGTGACGCTGTAAATCTTGTACGGGTTCCCAGGCTCCCTAGGTAGCGGTCGCATCAAGCCAAGCCGCTGCATTCTTCCTATCCAGAGGTTTGCGGACCTTCTTCCGATACTGTAGATTGCGCTCAATTCGTCGCTAGTAATAGTATGTCGATTTGCAAGGTCTTGAATTCTCTTGTAGCCTTTGTTCTCCATACCTTCTCGTTGGATTATTATTGAGCAAATCAACTTTACCCAGTTCTTGTTGTTTCTGAAAGCATTAATCTGATAGAGATACAAGAGATTCAACCAAGTACAATACGCGCGAACAGAAATCTTGGCGGGAAGTATTTTTGCTTTGAAACCTTCCCTCGCAAGAAGCGTAGCATAGTCAGAGAGATAATTCAAATTCTGATCCACTATCTTCACTCTAACATCGAGTCTACTTGGCGTGCTCCTTGCATCGAGTGTTCCGTCACCACTGAGAAGTTTTGCGATGAATGACTGCCGAAGTCCCTCGTGTGGGATAGAGCCTTTGCGCGTTTCGTCCATTGCTGAAGTAAGTACCGTTGCTAATATCGATGATCTCACGCAGGTTTCCGCCACCATGGCTCCCTTCATGGCAGTGTTTTCATTGAAAGAGGAAACGATGATTCCAGTCTGCATAGTGTACAATTTCGAATACTCTGTCGCACTCTCCTGAGATGACTTCGCTGGATTGAAGACGCATCTAGCCATAATATTGCTTGGCGGCGTTCCTAACTCACGAAGGGCCGACACGAAATCTGCATGTTCCGAAAGTGAGGCGTTTTTGAAGGCGACTCTAGGGCTCTTCTTGTCCCCCTCGGCTTGCAATAGCCCGAGTAATTGTCCCAGTTTCGAGATGTTGACGTATCGTCTAAGTTCTATTTGGCGTGCGGCTCCCCTTGGATGATAGTACCAGATTCTAAGCCATTCCTCTCCATTTTCCCTGTATTCGTCGACGTAAAGTAGGTGACCGTTGATGGAAGTTGGAGGTATGAGTGATAGCATGTCTGCCTTGTCTCCTTCGGTTCGGAAGGGTGGACGAGAGTGCGGTTGGATTTGTTTGAGTTCGAGAATCGAGATTGTCTGATCGTAGGCAATGTTCAGTTTTGTACAGATCTTTGTAGGAATTGTGACCCATGGTGCGGCTAGTGCCAAGAAGCTTGCTTGGCCTGATTGGTTTGCGACGGTGAGTCGGATGACGGTTCGGGCTGGATTGCCGCTTTCAGTGAGCTGCGGGATTGTTATTCCGAGTTTGCTGCCGGATTTTGTGACGTTAACTTGGCCTGGGACGGACGCGGCAGTTAGCAACGAGCTTCCACGTGAACTCGCCGTCCCTTGAGTAGGTTATGCGGAGGGGTGGCAAGGTTGTGGGTACCCATGAGTGAAAGTAATCCCCCGGACTTTTCCGAGCGCTGCTCAACACGGTTCTCGGTTGGCTATCCCATCTCAGACTATTTGCCGTCCTTTCTCTCATCTCCCCTCAGCGGATAGTGTTGGAAATTCTATATGACAGAGGTGTGTTACCGCTGCAAGGAAAACTAGGTGCTATGCGTTGTCGGAGGAGTATACTGTCTGTAGGTGTGGTGCGAAGTTTACAAATGATGATGAAGGCAAGCGACTCTATGAGCTTCATCAAGCTTGGTGTGGAAAGCAAGGTAGCACGCTGCCAGAATCCGAGACTCGTCGATATTCGCGCTCCAATAGACAGAGCCAAGAATGACATTCAACCTCGCGACTTTATCTACAACGTTCCTGACGGACTCTGGAGACAGTGGGGGTTAGATTTTCGGCGGAAGGACCAGTCTGGGATAGGGAGAAGGGCGAGCTTCGAATCGTAGGCCGCCGTAATACAGCTATTGATGCCCAAGCACTTTGCACCTACCTGGACTCACTAGTCGGAAGTCAGGTTGCAGAAGTCATCATCAACAACCTTGAATCCCAAACAGGGAAACAAGATGGTGATTGGATTAGAAAAGAGAAACCTGAACTGGCAACTAATGAACTAATCAAATTCGGCGAAGAATGGGATCGAATGTCGGGCGTGGGAGCTACACAAGTAACACTACTCGAAGACGAGACCAGCCCGATAGTATTGGAGGTTTCAAATCCCTCAGTGAAGGGGACTCAGGGCGCTGCCAAGGCTTTTCTATTCTCTTGGTGGGTCGGCATGCTAACCTCGCTTCTGGGAAAGAACTTCGAATACAAGAACGTCCTTTACGATCAAGAGAAGAACATCATGAAGTGCGTGATAGTGCCGAGAGAAACCGTATGAGCAACGCCAAGCCTGCTACCCATCATACACTTCGCTTCAGGAGTCAATACTGACAGTCTAAGATCAGAATAATCTATATCAGACAGGTTAAGGAAAAACAGCTGTGAGTCAGGCCAATGATGTTTACAAGCCTTCTGCTTCAGGCCCTCGCGCTCGCCCTCGCTGGCAGAGGACGAGGCAAATAACTTACTAACCTAGTTCGCGTCGTTCTGTTCTGTCAGCTGGAGGTAGTAGCTATTGGAGATTAGTGAGAAAGAATTCGCGGTCCCGTTCTTCAAAGAGAACGGATTCGTACGTAGGCAGTGTGAATCCTGCAAAGGCTACTTCTGGACTCAGAAGAGTGAGGAGAGGTTTTGCGGAGACAGCCCATGCGTACAATACTCGTTCATCGGCAAGCCTCCAGCAAAGAAGCCGTATTCAATTCATGAGATGAGGGAGCTATTCCTATCATTCTTTGAGAAAAACGGCCACACTAGAATCAAGCCTTACCCTGTCGTAGCGCGTTGGAGGGACGACGTTTTCTTGGTAGGTGCTTCGATCTACGATTTTCAGCCCTACGTCACAGAAGGAATCATCCCGCCCCCAGCAAACCCATTGGTTGTCAGCCAACCCTCCATTCGGTTTACAGACATAGACAACGTCGGTCCCACGCTGGGACGACATGAACTGATCTTTGAGATGGGTGGAGCTCACGCGTTCAATTATCCGGAGAAGGAGATTTACTGGATGGATCAAACTATTCGGTACCACCATCAGCTGGCGACCGAAGAGTTCGGTCTCAAATCTGAATCGATATCATACAAAGAGCACTTCTGGTCAGGCGGCGGAAATGCCGGGCCCGACTTGGAATGTCTCGCTTCCGGGCTGGAAATTTCAACCTTAGTCTTCATGCAGTACAAGGTCCAAGGCGATCAATTACAGAAACTACCTATACGCACCGTGGATACGGGTTATGGGATAGAACGGTGGGCATGGCTGAGCCAAGGAACAGCGAGTGCGTTCGAAGTTCTCTATGGTCCCGTGTTAGACAAAATCTTCAGCCTCGCGGGCGTGAAGTATGATAAGAAGTTAGTTGCGAAGGTTGTTCCATATTCAAGTTACATGAACATTGAACGCGGCGATAGCCGAATCGATGCCCGCAAGAAGGAAGCTGAAAGCGTTGGTATGGATTGGCGTGAGCTCGAAAAGGGGTTAGTCCCAATCGAATCTGCTATGGCTGTAGCTGACCACACAAAAGCGATCGCGTTCCTACTGTCCGAAGGCGTCGTGCCGTCGAATGTCGAAGAGGGTTACCTGACAAGATTGCTGATTCGGCGAACTTACCGAATGCTTCGGCAACTTGGAATCGAAGATAGAATGCCTGAGATATTGGACGCGCAGGTCGACTACTGGGGAGACGATTTCCAGCAACTGAAGGGCATGAGGCGTGAGATAGCGGAAGCAATCAAGTCCGAGGAATCAAAGTACAAGAGAACTCTGGAGCGCGGCGCTGACTTAGTAAAGAAAATCACCATCGACCTCAAAGCGAAAGGACAGAAAGAGATTCCCTCTGACTCTCTAGTCGAGCTATATGATTCCCATGGGATGGTTCCTGATATCGTTAGAGAAGTCGCTGAACCATTGGGGGTTGCAGTCAATGCCCCCGGGAACTTCTACGCCATGGTGCTGCAAAAGCATCTTTCAGTAAAGCGAGCTTCCGAGGACGTTGAGGAATCAGATGTCGGGGCGTCGCTGAAGGATAAGGTAAGCCAGCTCCCCGAAACGATTCGACTATACTACAAGGATCCATTTCAACGAGAGTTTCAAGGCAACGTAATCGCTGTTCTGCAAAACAAGTTCGTTGTATTAGACCAGACCTCCTTCTACCCAGAGGGTGGAGGTCAACCGGGGGACATAGGAGTAATCCAAGCCGCGGGTGGTCCTATGAAGGTGGTTGGGACGCAGAAAGTCGGACTTGTTGTCGTTCACCAAATTGAAGGCAACGCCCCGAAGGTGGGCGAAACCGTTCGAGGCGAAATTGAATGGGAGAGACGTATCAGCCTCATGCGCCACCACACTGGCACACACTTGATCCTAGGGGCCGCGAGGAGAGTTTTGGGACAGCATGTCTGGCAGACTGGAGCGCAGAAGGGAGTTGAGTCAAGCCGCGTCGACATCTCCCACTACGAGAAAATCACTGATGATCAAGCGAGAGAGATAGAACGACGAGCCACAGAGGTTGCTTTGCAAGATATTCCGGTCGAATCCGAGTGGATGCCTAGAGAGAAAGCTGAGAAACAGTACGGGTTTCGCCTGTACCAGGGCGGTGTCGTTCCTGGTCGAGAACTTCGCATCATCAAGATCGACGACTGGGACGTGGAAGCATGCGCTGGAACCCACTGCACAAGAACAGGGCAGATCGGAACCATCAAGATTCTCCGCACAGAGCGCATACAGGACGGAGTGGAACGAATAATATTTGCTGCCGGAACTCAAGCCCTACGCGCGGTTGAAGAACAAGAAAGAAAACTGAACGAAATATCAACGATACTCGAAACACCTATCGAAAAACTGGACAAGTATGTACAGACACTCGTAGAAGAAAAATCACGGCTAGCAAAAAGGTTAGAAGAACTTGGAGGAGAGTGGGCTCAGCAAGAGGCTCAACGCCTGTCGGCGTCAGCAAAAACAGTGGGAGCCGTTAAGCTGTTTGTGGCGAAATACACGACGGGTGAAGAAAACGACATAGTAATGCTCAACAACAAAATCATCCAAAACGACGCGAATGCTGTCGCAATCTTAATCCTGGCCAAAGAATCAGTGAGAGTTTTAGTCGGTGCAGGAAAGAGCGCCATCACACACGGCGTGCATGCGGGAAAGTTGGCTGCGAAACTGGCTGCGCTAGTAGGTGGAGGTGGCGGCGGAAAAGACAACTTTGGCCAAGGCGGGGGCACTAAACTAAGCGCAGTAGACGTAGTCGTCAGAGAATCCGAGCAGGCCGTCAAAGAAATGTTGACGAAGTGATTACTGTGGCCGTAGACTGGGTTGAGTTAGATAGGAAATGGCAAGAGGAGTGGGCTAAGGCTAGAATATTTGAAGCCGATCCAGACCCGAAACGTAAGAAGTGTTTCGTCACTTACCCTTTCCCATACATGAGTGGGCCCCTGCACGTCGGCAATGGCTTTACTGCTGCCAGAATCGATGCCTACGCCAGATACATGCGGATGCGCGGGCTCAACGTCCTCTTCCCTTGGGCTTGGCATTGGACTGGCAAAACGGTCGCTGGCGCAGCTGAACGTATCAAGAACGGGGACGAGGAATTCATTCGTCCGATAAGAGAGGTCGATGAGGTTCCTGAAGAAGAGCTCAGAAAATTTGTTGACCCCGCGTATATGGCACGGTATTATACAGCCGTGAATCGAGAGGCCATAAAACGATTCGGCACCTCTGTTGACTGGCGGCGCGAATTTCACACGAGTTCGCTTAACGAAGAGTTCAGTAAGTTCGTCACCTGGCAATACTTGCGTTTGCGTGAGAAAGGTTACGTTACAAAAGGCACGCATCCTGTAGTCTGGTGTCCCAAGGATCAGAGCCCAACAGGCGACGCCGATCGTCTGGAAGGGGAAGGCGTACGGCCTGAGGAATTCACTCTAGTAAAATTCAAGATGGGAAACCTATTCCTACCATGCGCCACTTTCAGGCCTGAGACGATCTACGGCGTCACGAATCTATGGGTCAACCCAGATGGGGAGTATGTAGAAGCCGACGTCAACGGCGAGAAATGGATCTTAAGCAAGGCAGCGACCGCGAAACTACAGAATCAGATGAAACAAGTAAGCGTCGTTCGAGACATGAAAGGCGCTGAACTAATCGGGAAAACATGTGCAGATCCCGTCCAAAGCAGAGAACTGCTAATCCTGCCGGGAAGTTTCGTCAAAGCTGAGAATGCCACCGGACTAGTCTACAGTGTCCCTGCACATGCACCCTTCGACTGGTTAGCACTGAGAGATATTCAGAAGAATCCGGCCACTGTGAAAGGATTCTCTATCGATCCCACGAAATTGGCGCGAATCCAACCAATCTCTGTAATATCGGTTGAGGGATACGGGGAATTTCCTGCGGTGGAGATCGTTGATCGGATGCGTATTCGTAACCAGACGGATCCTTTGGCGGAAGAAGCCACGAAGGAGATCTACAAAGCAGAATTTCACAGTGGCATATTAAGAGACAATTGCGGTCAATATTCGAAGCAGAAAGTTTCAGACGTTAAGGAAGCCTTGGTAGCAGATTTCAGAAACAAAGGAATCGCTGATGTGATGTATGAGCTACCGCAACGTGTTGTATGCCGATGTACGACAGAATGTGTCGCTAAAATAATTCAGGATCAATGGTTTCTCAAGTATTCAGACCCCGAATGGAAGAAGCTCGCGCATCAAGCCATAGCTGAAATGTCCTTCTACCCTGAAGAAGCGAGAGCATGGTTCAACGGCATCATTGACTGGTTACAGGATTGGCCCTGCGCACGCAGAACTGGCCTCGGTACACCACTCCCATGGAGCCCCGACTGGATCGTTGAAACACTAAGTGATTCAACCATTTACATGGCATACTACATGGTAAGCAAATTTGTCAACGCGGGAAAAGTCAAGGCTTCTCAACTGACCCCTGAGGTTTTCGACTTCATATTCTATGGCATCGGTAAGTCAGAGGAAGTAGCAAAGAGCGCCGGACTAGAACGGAGACTAATGGAGGAGATTCGGAACGAATTTCTCTACTGGTATCCAGTCGACATGCGCAACTCAGGAAAAGATTTGGTCGGCAATCACCTGAGCTTCTTCATACTACACCACGTAGCACTTTTCGAGCAACGGTATTGGCCGAAGGCTATTGGAGTCAACGGGTTCATGCTGTTAGAGGGGGGGACCATTCACAAATCTAAGGGCAACTTTGTTCCTCTGTGGAAGGCTTGCGATGAATTTGGAGCAGACGCGGTCCGGTGCACTGTCCTGCTCGGCGCGGAGGCAATGGATGACCCTGACTGGCGTGCTGAGAACGTTCGTGACGTGAAGGGCAGGCTTGAGGCTTTCCTGCATTTGATTGAAGACATCGCTCAGAGGCCAAGAGAGCAAATCTCGAATGGCCATCTGGAAGATTGGTTGATGGGTAGAATCAAGGCGAAAACAGGTTTGATTGCAGATTCGATTGAGGTGCTAAAAACGCGCACAGCAACATCTATCGCGCTCTACGATATCTGGAACGATTTACGATGGTACGAACGCCGAGTTGCAAACCCCGACTCCAAGACCATTGACACCTTCATCTCGAACTGGATCCGCTTGTTGGCTCCATTCGCCCCACACTTAAGCGAAGAAGCCTGGCGAAAGACGGGTCAAGCAGGCTTCGTTGCTGTAGCCGACTGGCCGAAATTCGAGCAGATGAAAGCGGATTCGCGCTCGGACGAGTTAGAACTCCTAATCAAGCAAACGTTGCAAGATACTCAAGAAATAGTAGCAACGACCAAACTCAGCCCGAAGACAGTGCACTATTACACTGCCGCCAAATGGAAGTGGCGAGTATACGTTGAAGCTCTAACGAGAGCTAATACACATCCTGAAACTCTCGACGGGATAATCCGCGACATGTTCGCCGCAAAAGTAACCTCTGCGAAAGATCTACCCAAATTTACCTCGAAAGTCGTTCAACAAGTGAAAACCATGCCCAATCAGCTACGAGCGCGAAGGTTGGAAATTGGTGAATTCGATGAGCGAGGTCTATTCACGGACGCACGGGACTTCTTCCGCAAGGAGTTGAAAACTGAGGTTGAGGTTCATAGTGAGGACGATGCTTCGCTCTACGATCCGAAGGGAAGAGCGAAGATGGCCGAACCCTACAGGCCTGCAATATTTATCGAATAGAGAGTTGGTGGTTCCGCTGTCTACGGGCGCCAAACCTTTCCGTTCATTATCATGAAAATCCCAGTCAGGACGGCAAGTATCAGTCCAACTAGGAAGCCGCCGCCTATGAAGAGGCTCAATATTGCGGTGGGGAAGACCATGAACGCTGATAGAACCTTGAAGCCGAGCATGTATAGGATCACTGCTCCGACAATTACCATACCTAGGACTACTCCGAGAATGAAGCTGAAATTGCCAAGCTGCGCCACCCATGGGAAGTAGCCTACCCAGGTCGCGAAGAAAGCTGGCCAAAGAAGCACCCACGCATTAGCGAAAATAAGCGCCGCCGAAGTCAACAGTAGAGCGACTATCCCCCACCGGAATCGACGGAATAACTGAGACTTAGGGTAGGGACCGTAAATCACTCCACCTGGAGGTAACCCACCTTGCGCATACAATGTCGGTCCCACTGGTGGTGCCATTTGTGGGGCGGGTTGATTCATTACAGTCATGTGGTAGCAACTGGGGCATAGGGCGAGTTCACCGTAAGGTTTCGTGCATGAAGCACAGACTCTGCGCCCGCAACGGCTGCATACCATGTTCGATGGTAGGTTTGGGTGATAATAGCACATGTAAGACAATTTCTTCAACCATCCCTCATGACAGGGTTTGTAAGGTAAAATGGGGATGGGGTTAGTTTGACTTGATAGTTAGTTACAAGATAGTGTCAAATCTCATCGGATTTTGCATCCCAGAATTCGATGCTCAAGGTTGAATAGCGGAAAGGGGCGGAAAATGGTCACTTTAGCAGTTCTCGACCCATTTTGTTCATTAATACGACGCTTGCGCTCGTCCACGATGATTCGTCGAACAGTCAGTACAACTTCAAACCAGAGCATCCTCAAGACTTCTCCAAGCCGAGCCCATCGGCAACCATGAACGGCGTGTATAAGCTATGTTATACGTGCAAATGCCGCACCGTTGGGCTCGCGAACTTCTTGGGCCTCAACGCTTTTAGTTTGGCATGTCTGGTTTCGGGTTTGGGCCCGTAGCTCAGTCTGGATAGTGCTTCTAGTTTGAGCGTCTAAAGCACAGGCCCTCTAAACGCTTTCAGGAAGCGGGAGAAGCCTGGGGTCCGGGGTTCGAATCCCCGCGGGCCCGCCAAACATTTTATGCGGGTCCTTATTACCCAGCATTTTACAGCTGGATCTGTGGTGCCTCAAAGCGACCAAACGTGAAGACTTCCTTCAGGATAGGGACGTTAAGCGTTGGTACGATAACCTAGCACGCGGAAGCCCAATCACCGCCGACGTTGCCCAACGGCGCCTCCGCCTATTCTGCGAGCAGAACCAGACCACCCCAAAAGAACTCGCAGGGCTTGGAAGGAAGAGCCTCAAGGACATGATCCAAGACCATGTAACCTGCATGGAACGCGAACGCAAAGCACCACAGTACATCACTGGGGTCCTGAAAGCGGTCAGGTCTTGGCTGACCCATAACGAGGTTGAATTGAAACGTCGGGTCAAAGTCAGGGACGCAAATGCGACGCCAACAATCGCTGACGAACGCGTTCCGACAAAGGAGGAACTGAGGACCATCCTAATCTACGCTGGGGACAGATGCAAGGTAAGCACCTGCCTAATGGCGCAGGCAGGCTTACGGTCCGAGAGCCTCGGGAACGAATCAGGCACCGACGGCCTCCGGATAAACGACCTACCTGCGAAGGCTATGCACTCGCCTGAAGAGCTTGGATTAATGCCGTCCGAATTCGACAGGCTGGTTCGTTCGCATTTTGATGTCGAGGAAAAGCGCATCTTTCCTTGGGCCTTGCAGACGCACCAAGGGATACGGAAGAACGATCCAGAGTCGTCAGTGTGAATTGGTGAGAACACGTTTGGAATCTAGTTGGCGTTTCTATTTCGTTTCCTGAGAGTGACCGGTTTTCGTGGCTTCATACGCTGTTTTGTCGCAATTTACGCAGTACATTCGTCCCTCGACGTATCGGACTGGCCGTCCGCATTTTGGGCAAGTCTGCGTTGACATACGACCGACTAACTTGCCGGATTCAGTTAACGCTTTTGATTATCATGCTCCCCCAAACAGGTTAGGGGCACCGCCTTATAGTTGGGTCGCCAAGATTGATGATCGTGTGAGACGAAAATGACGGCAATAGAGCTAACCGACAAGGAGTTGAGGTTGGCTAAGGCAAACTTGGCTTACGCTCTTGAGAATTGTCCAGTTGAAGGAGGAATAATGACCGAGGCAGGACGCTTCTCGACCAAGGAATCGTTCGAGAGATTACTCAAGAAACTTCAGACCGTTACAGTCCAATCCGTCAATAGGCTGGACGTGAACGATGAAGAACTTGAATTCCTCGTAGCCGCTTCAACCTATGCTCTTGAGTATTGCCCGGTTGAGGGCGGCATGATGACTGAGGACAACCAATTTTCAACCAAGAACGATTTCGGTGCATTGCGACAAAAGCTCAAGACTTTCACAGCAACGCCGACGCATCCACGGTGAATTTGTGCGTTGTCCGCTATCCAAGCGTTGGAGGAAGAACACAAAGTAATCCTGCGAATGGTGAACGTACTCACTGCTATGCATGAACGTCTTGAAAGTGGCGGAGATATTGATGCTGCGACGCTGGCGGAGATTGTAGATTTCTTCCGAGCTTTTGCTGACAAGGGTCATCACGCAAAAGAAGAGGACGTTCTTTTCCCGACACTGGAAAGGAATGGAGTCCGTTCGCAAGGCTGCCCAATAGGCACACTCAGAGGCGAGCATAAGCAGGGGCGAGCGCTTATGACCGCTTTGAACGATGCGATCGAGAAGTACGCCAGCGGCGATTCAGCCGCAAAGGTCACGATCTCTGCGACAATCAAAGGCGCTATAGATTTGTACCCGGATCACATTTGGAGAGAAGACTACCTTCTCTTCCCCATGACCGAGAAAGTTCTACCTAAGCCAGAGCTAGAGGGCCTCACAAGGAATTTCAATGAAGTGGAGACGAGATTCGGTTCAGATTTCCATAACAAATATGAGCAGATTGTGGAGAAACTTGAAAAATCATTCAACAACAAAAAAGGAGGTGTTTAAACATGCCTAGAAGAGAAAACCGCCAGAAGCCCAAAGTGAAATCTAAGGTGTATTGCGTCTCCTGCAAGAAGCCCATCAAAGGAAAGCCCAGCGTAATTAGATTACAGATTACTCATAGGAATCCTAGAATGATTGAATGCTCAAAGAAGGTTGGATTCACATCACCCAACTGGGATTTAGGAGAAGCGATGCAAGGAACTTTGCATAGGAAATGCTTCAACCAAGCCATGATGATCTGGGAAATCGCCTTCCACACAAGACCACTAAGCCCCCGGCGACCAGCATAAGCTTCTCTCGTTGTTGCGTCGGGAAAGGAATGCTCGCAGTCTTCTTTCCTCCCAAATAATCTGCAGATGTGGCAATCTCACTAGTCGTATGTGAAAAAACCTAAGAGTTCCGGAACGCGTACAAGCGCGTCTTTATGGCAGTAGCTGCGTCATCAGCATTGTCTTGGTAGTGATTTTGATGCTTGCGCGGTCTACTGCTTACGGGCCGACTGCTTAGCCCGCCACCTTTACTGAGTGACTGTATACTCCGGGCTCACCAAGACTATTCCTGACGAGCATCTTCGGTGGTCGGACATCTGCGTTGTAATGCTGCGCTGCCCGAGCCGCCTGGAGCAAGCTACCGCAACCACTCGGACGCGCCTGACGAACATGAGCGGCAACCTGGTTGCGTCCCAATGACTTCGCGGTTGGATCGGGGAAGAAGGAGTGCGAGAAGTAACGAAGTTTGCCCGATCGTCGGAGCAATCAAAACAGTCGTTACCGAGTCGAGACTCTTAGTCGTGAGACACTTGTTTACGGGACCCAAAGGCTTCAATGAGCTGTGGCGCGTGTCGGAAATCAACTCGAAGACACTGTCACTTACTCTGAAGTTCTTGGAGCAACACGGAATCGTAAACAGGGAGATAATCAGCACGAGGCCATTTACTGTTCAGTACTCTCTGAGCCGTTCTGGTCTAGCGCTCAAGCCTGCATTGGAAGCATTTGGAGATTGGGGTACCAGATGGCTGCCAGCATTCAACGGCAAGAAGATCAACAAGCAAAATGTCTTTTGATCACAGGTTCACCAGTTTCCACCTGTTCTTCGAGGAAGATGCTGCAAGACTTAGCATTTCTTTCAAAGAAGTCATGCAGATAACCCTGCTGCCAGTCGCGTATACTACACGAAAGGTTCGAAGTTTAAGCCTGCATCACGTGAACCCGTTAGCACAACTGTGCATTGGGACGGTTGGTAGGAAGTTCGTTACCGCATTCTAAACAGAACTGTTTTCCTGTCGCAATTCTCTATCTAGCACTACCTTGAACCTTTGCTTTCTGAAATGCAGTCGCCATAAGCCCGGCTCAACAATCGTGTCATCAGCAATTTTGTCTCTTTGTGCATTCGTCAAGTCGCTTAGTGAAACATATCCCACTGGTCTACTGTTCTGGTCTACTGCAACAACGAACAAGGCATCGTTCAACGCCATTAGACGCAACGCCTCATAACCAAACTCATTGTTCGGAACCGTGAGAATGCTCTTTGAGCAAATCTCTTGGACGGTGAGGTTTTCGTCGGCCGTTGCTGCTCCCTCATATAGTTGCTCCCGAGTCACGAAGCCAACCGCCTTTCCATCCTTGAGGACAATCAGCCTCTTTCTCTTCACGAAATCGTGGCCCGGGTTGTTTATCTGCCTAAACAGTTGCATAACATTCTCTTTCGCATCGATGCTAACGAGAGGCGACATGATCTTGGATATTCTGATTTGCCGTAGGGGGTCGTATTCGTAGATGTGTCGAACTCGCATTCCTCTTCTGGTCAGTTTCTCAGTCATGATGGAGTCAGCCATGAGATACTCCCCTACTAGCTCCGCGATAACCACCGTAACAATAACTGGTAAAACTCCTTGGTAGTCTTGTGTGACTTCAAGAGCAAAAACGATGGAGGCAAAGGGTGCTCTTGACGCTGTTCCAAAGACGGCCGCCATTGCAGCGATAGCAAACACTCCGGGTATCACGCCGAGACCAGGGAACAAAGCAACTACCCCATTGCCATAGACCAGGCCTAGCGAACTTCCCACCATGAAGAGGGGCGCGAGAGTCCCCCCGGAGGTTTGCGATCCCATCGAGAGTATCCACGCTGCCGCCTTCGCAACCAGAATGAAGACAGCAAGTTCGATGGCGATCTTCATGGTGATCAGCGCGGTTATTACGTCGTAACCCACGCCTAGCACCTGCGGAACAAAGAATCCTATCGCTCCAACGATGAGTCCACCAATAGCTGGCTGCCAAGGTTGGCCAAGAGGCATTTTGCGGAATGCATCTTCAGTCTTGTACAGTCCACGTGAGAGTGCTGTGCCAAGCGCTCCTGAGATTAGGCCGAGGAGGACGTAGAATGGGAGCGCATTCAGTCCCCCGAAGCTGTACGCTGGAGTCAGGAACAATGGTTTTGGTGAGATGAGGTAGATGTGCATCCAAGCTCCGATTGCGGACGCCACAGCGATTGGGACGAGGGATTTCACCCTAAACTCGAAGAGCAGTAGTTCGATAACAAGAAAAACTGCTGAGATAGGAGTTCCGAAGGTTGCCGCCATCCCCGCCGCTGCACCGGACGCGAGCAGAATCCTTCGCTCAGAACCAGTAACACTGATCAACTGACCGATGAAGGATCCGAAGGCGCCTCCGGTCTGGATGATTGGGCCTTCCGCTCCGAACGGCTGACCGGAGCCTATGGTGAAGGCTGCGGACAGAGCCTTCAAGATACCCACTTTGGGCTCGATCTTGCTCTTTTCCAAAAGCACAGATTCCATTGCTTCGGGGATGCCGTGCCCTATGATCTTCGATGAACCATACTTGATCATCAGCCCCGCAATCAAACCGCCAATCGCGGGTACTACTACAACAAACACTCCCAGCCGATTGTATTGTGGTGATGCAAAAGACACGTCAAACTTCTGGTAGAAGAATAAGTTCGTTAGAAGGCCAATCAGATGGTAGAGAATGTATGCAATGAACCCTGATGCGAACCCGATTAAGCCTGCAATTAGGGTTAAGAGTCCGATCCGAGCTTCTTCACGTTCTTCCGCCGTCTTCCTTTCAACCGCCAAGCTGAATCATCTATTTGCGGTCTGCTCAGCAATCTGTTGAATCGATGACTTCAGAGGTCAAGGGTGTGGTAGAATGCGTTGACGTACCTCATAGCTACGTTTGGCCATATCGTAGCTCTGCTATACTCATAGGCCGTTCTACGGAATCTCTGGCGACTCTCTCTGTCTTTGAGGAGTGTATTCACGCACTCAGAAATGGAGTTGGGATCTTTGAACTTACATTCCAAGGCGGCACCATTAGATATCACTTCTTCAGCTTGGAGAAAGGGTGTTGTAACGATCGCTCTTCCCGTGCTCATAGCATATGAGAGAGTTCCGCTGCTGATCTGCTCTCGATTCGGATAGGGAATAACGTATACATCCGTAGCTTGAAGATAGTTGATCAACTCGTTTAGTGTGAGAAACCGATTCACGAATCTCACATTCTTCTCCATGCCCAATGATTCAACCAGACTAAGCAGGGATTGTCGGTAGGCTTCACCTTCGCGTTTCCTGACCTCGGGATGCGTCTCACCAATAATTAGGTACAAGATTTCTGGGTGTTCTCTCTGTATCTGTGGGAGTGCTTGGATCGCGTATTCAATTCCCTTTCCGCTACTCAGCAAGCCAAAAGTCGATAGCACGATCCGATTCTGTAACCCCAAGCTCTGTTTCATCATGGGAGTGTCAATGTATGGTACGTTCGGACATCCGTGAGGTATGTACCGGATTCTGTCCGCAGATCTACCATACAGCCGCTCGAGTATACTCACGCCAACCTTTGCCATCACAACGACCAAGTCGCTATGCTCAAGGATTTCTTCCAATATTTTCCGTGCATCGGGAACCGGCTCTTCAAGGAGCGTGTGAAGAGTGGTAACAACTGGTTTCCGGATCATATGTAGGAACTCAGTGACGTATTCGCCCCATTCTCCATCATAGATACCATACTCATGTTGCAGGCTCACAACATCTACGTCAGAAGCATTGAGGTACTGCGCGACCTTCTCATAGGAACTAATGTCATTGACATCGATTTGGGCCCTCACTTGAATCTCGTAGTCGTAGTGTGCGCCTCTATCGTTCACTGCAACAACCACTGGGGAAGTCACGGCGCCTGGACAAAACCAAGAAGCCGCTTCGACAAGATGTTTAGTGTAGGTAGCTATGCCGCACTCGCGTGGGGGATATGTGCTTACGTATGCGACCCTTATCTTGCGGGCTGCATGATCAGTCACTGTTTCAAGGGGTTCATGCCTTTTCATTTCGTATTGACTCTGGACGATCTCCAACAGTATCTTTGCTGTGGTGACGCCAACCACCGCATCCTGTCGCGTAACAATCAGTCTGCGGATGTTATGTCTGTGCAGCATTTCCAAAGCATCTGCGACTGTTTGCTCAGCTTCAATTGTCAGAGGAGGTTTTGACATTATGTCCTTCACGGACGTCAGTTCGAGATCCTTCCCAAATCTGAGAGCTCTCTGGAGCATGTCTTTTTCAGTGACTACTCCGACAGGCTGGTCATTCTCTACAACCACTACAAACCCAACATTCTTCCTTGCCATCAGATCCATTACTGTTGAGGCGGGCTCATAAGGCGAAACGGTAGGCGGTGCATGCCCCATATCCGCTGACGCAGGGAGACTAAGAGTTTCTTTGAAGTATGAATCTTCACTCATCTGTCTCGCCTGGATAAATCAAAGACCTCTCTAAGAAGAACAGCTGATGTGCATGTGCATTTTGAGTGATGATGGTAACATTCGATAGGTTTCCCTGGCCACGCGTTTCATTGACTTGTGTCTCATATCCGGAGATGTCTGCCAGCCCGGCATTCAAGGGTTTGACTGAGGTCAATTTCTCGTCCAATTCTCAATCGTAGTTTCGGTTCCACAATGGTTCGAAGGTGGCGTTCGCGAATCGGAACGTTAGAATGTCTTGAACGGTCTCCTTCACAAGATAGTGATCGATGCGGTATATTGTGCCTTCCTCAAAGACCCCGCGAATTTCCGCATTTAGGCCTCGTGCACTTCCAAAGTCTCGCCCGAAAGGTTTCTCGATGACTATTCTTCTCCACCCTCCCGCTGTCTCTTCCAGTTTCGCTTATCCAATTTGTTCGACTATGATTTGGCGTGGATATGCGTACCAGGGTTCCAATGCTTGATGCCGATAACAATAGACATCCAAATTCCATCACTGCACTCAACGTGAAGCTCGGAATCGTTAACGCATTACCCTTATCCCTTCAAACCAGGGAAAGCAAACCTTAGGAAACGATCTCCGGTTGGCGGGAGAACGAGCCATAATTCGAATAACAGCGCCTTGGACCGACCAATTCCAACTGCGCCGGTCATTTATCTATATAATCGATCGAATTAAGATAAGCAGCATTTCCACCGAGCGAGGAACAAGTTGAAGCGTTAGACTGTAAGCTTTTGTTGCACCGAACCCGTCGGCCCGAACGGGGCGAGAGTGTTGGCGACCATGAAGCCAGGAGCATGACGTAAAACTGTTCGATTTCCCATTTTGGCTGCGCATCTCCCATCTAATCAATGTCATTTTCATTGTTTTGCTGATCAGAAGCGGGATAGAGATTCTTTCAGCGCATCCCAAGCTATATACAAACGACGACGCTCTCGATGGGAGAGAATGGATCAAATTTACAAAGAAAAAGATGCCCAAGGATAAGCTCTGGACTTCAACCGATGAGGAAACGAAATTTTCATCTTGGATTGCTCTGCCAGGGCGAAGCAACCTTGGTCTCGGAAGGCACTGGCACTTCTTCTCGATAGTCTTCTGGGGTGGCAACGGAATCGCCTACTACGTTCTTCTCTTCGCGACAGGCCTATGGAGGACGCTGATCCCGACTTCTTGGTCAGTTTTCCCAGAAGCAATCAAGACGATGCTGGCGATGGCGACTGGACACCTTCCCCCTCCTGGCAATCCGTTCGACCCGGCTCAGCAGCTTGCTTACGCAGGGGTTGTGTTCGTGCTTGGGCCGCTATTGTTGCTCACCGGAGCGGCAATGTCTCCCTCGGTTGACGCAAGATTTCCTTGGTATCCCAGAATTTTTAGAGGAAGACAGGTCGCGCGCAGCATCCACTTTCTCTGTTTGATTGGAGTCATTCTCTTCATAATTATGCACCTCACTCTCGTCGTGGTGGACGGCTTCCAGTTCAACATGGCGAATATCATCTTTGGAGGCGGGGAGGTGTCATTGATGGCGGCCACGGTCTTCTTCCTCCTCTACTTCGCAGTTGTAATTGTGATTAATGTTTGGGCGACCGAGCATTCACTGCGCAGACCCCGTCAGATACAGGTAGGACTGGGCAAAGTGATTGAGCCAATCAAGCACGCCCTCTTTCAACGAGGGATCTCGCGCGAAGACTTCAAGGAATCGGAAATCAGCCCATACTTCCGAGTTAACGGACGCCCGCCAGAGACTGATGAATACAGAGAGCTTGTCAAAGATAATTTCTCTTCCTGGAAATTGAGAGTCTATGGCCTAGTCGAAAACGAACTCGTGCTCTCGCTCGACGATCTGCATGCTATGAAGAAGGAGGCTCAGATTACGGAACACAGCTGCATCCAAGGGTGGACCGCTATCGGAAAGTGGGCCGGCGTGCCGGTATCGTTCGTACTTGGTTTATGCCGTCCGGCGCTCAATGCGAGATACGCTGTGTTCCACTCAATGAGCAATGGCGAAAGGGACGAATACGGCCACGGCGACCCGACCCGAGAGTACTACGAGGTGATTGACCTGGAACTTGCAAGACATCATCAGACCATCCTTGCGTATGAAATGAATGGAAAGCCCCTTCCCATCGAGCATGGCGCGCCTCTGAGGTTGAGAGTTGAAACCCAGCTAGGATACAAGATGGTCAAGTGGCTACGCTCGATTGAGATAGTCGAGGACTATAGGCGCGTCGGTGATGGCCAGGGAGGCTACCGCGAGGACGTTCAATATTATGGAATCGAAGCCCCAATTTAGGATACCCGGCGCCGTTCTGGTGCCGGGGGCAGCTCGGATATCCGGATTAGTTGCGTTAAGGCTCGGTGATGTTAGCCAATTGATCCGCTAGCTTATCAGTTTCCGCACAGACTTCATCAATAGTCCATTTGTGAAGATGCACGTCGCTCTGCCGGACCGGATGTGTCCGTTCAAAATCCCAGTTATCCCTGTGGGTGTCATCAGTAGGATGTCCACAATGGAATCCGAACCACCACAAGTCTTTGTTCTTCCATACGGAGTCATTTAATCCCTGTTTCGCGAATGTCAAACCGCCGTGAACATCTACCTTAACTTGATTAAGCCCCTTGCCCCCAACATAGGTGGCCTTTCGGGATAGCAACATATCCAGAAAACCATTCTTCAAAAAACTCCTTGTTAAGAGCAACTACGCATTTGAGTCCTCGATGCTCCCATTCCCGTTCGACCATCCGCATTGCAATCGACCTTGAATTAGTCTGGACTACAGTACAGACCTGTCTTCTCGGGTTGGAAAAAGGTAAGGCAGCGACTGAGAAGGATTAGGAGTGCCCCCTCTTTTTCCACATGCGATTCACTGCCTTCTTCTCCGCGATCCGATCCGGCGTTATCCCCCGCCAAGTACACCTACCGTTCCACACGACTAAACTAGTGATTGAGCTTTCTCGATCTGTTCTTTCAGAATGAGGCGGTGACAAGTGTTAGGGTTTCGGCAGCCACAGAGTAGTGTAATTTTCTCCTTTCTGGCCCGCTTAGCCAACTCGTGAACTAAGGCTTGTTTGCGCTTTTCGCTCAGGTCGGCTATGTATCGCAGTTTGAATTGAGGCCATGTTACTTTCCCTGCTTTCCAGGCTTTGATGAGTTCCTTGTCAGTTCCAAGCTCCCTGTACCACGCGTCGATTTTCTCTTTCCTCACTCCCCTAGGCCAATACTGCATGACGAGGATTCGAAAGCCATCGTCCTTCGATTTCAGGTCGTAGATGGATTTCTGAATAGAGATTGCCATCTGAATCGACCATAACCATATCGACTTTCGGAATCGCGTAGGGTGAGGTCTTCCGATAAGGGTTACCCTAGAGAGTTGTCTAAACGTTTCATTGACTACTATTTCATTGACTTGTAGGTCAAGACCCGGCCCCACAAGTCCAGAGTTCCCCAGGTTCCCCGACGCAATGTTTCAAGGTGGATGATCTGGCTGTGATCCACGAACAAGTTAACTTCGGGCCCATAATTCTTTACATACCAACCGAAGACTTCTGGGTCTGCAGCCTCGAACATCACTTTGTCCAATCCAAGAGCGTCGATCATTTTGGGAGGCACATCGGTTCGCCATGTCTTAACGTTCTCCGTGATACCCTCTGATTCAATCATGATCATGTAGGCGCCCGCGTCAAGGAAACGTTTCGCTTGTGAGATCGCCCATGCGGGGTCGCGTGTTCCTTCCGCAGCCAGCGCTTCGGCTGCCGTTGCCCCACCAGCCCCAAACTGTATTCCAACCTCGGGCTTTGCCTTCAGGCCTGCCTTCTGAACCTGTCGCACAAGATCGAGCCAGTCGTCTATGGGAATTGTAATGAACCCGCTTGAGACCTCGATGATGTCGAAGCCAACGGCCTTGCACTCTTTGATGTATTTGTCCACCGCGTCTCGTCCTTGCGTTAGGACGTACTCTATCCATCCGCCTGTGGAGACCATTACATTGTAACGATGGGCTGTGTCGATAATTTCCTTTAGAACACTTCGTTTCATCAAGCTGAATGAGCCTGCGGCAAACTTTAGGATGTCCACGTACTCCCCCATCGTTTCCAGAACATCTTCGAGGTAGCGTTTCCCCATTACAGTGTAGTATGGGCCACGTATCTCCGTCACCCCACGTTTCCTGGGTTTGGATTCACGTTCATTCATTCGAATGAATGAAAACGCTCTATCACTCATCTCTCGATTCCCCGCTCGCTTACTGAACTTCTTGACCAATCTTGAACGTTACCTTTGACACAAAAGGCCTGCAGGATACATACTCGAATCACAGCAAACACCTAGAAGGTGAAACGACTCCGTTTCTAGTCTTGCGGAGCAGGTTGCGCATAATTCTAGCATTAGATGAGTGGCCACTCGCAGCGCATAAGAAAGGAGCACCGCGTGTGAAGAGGCAAGAGACTTATGACACGTTGACGTAACCCGCCGCGACTTTTCCAATGCCACAAAAAGAGAGTACTGTGCGCAGGCTCGCGCGGTTCGTAATCGAATCATCTTTTGAAGATCTTTCGGAGACAGCTGTTAGCCAATTGAAAATTCGCGTGTTGGACGCGTTAAGCTGCGCGGTCGGAGCCTTGCACGGCGAACCAATTCAAATGCTGCATGCACAGTTGGAGGATTTCGGTGGAAAACCTCATTGTACGCTCATTGGTGGCGGGAAGACCGCTCCTGATTTGGCTGCATTCTATAATGGAGCCTTAGTTCGGTATTTGGATTTCAACGACGCGTATCTAGCCAAAGGTGAAACTTGCCATCCGAATGATAATGTGGCGCCAGTACTTGCGGCTTCAGAGTATGTGAGGGCTAAGGGATGTGATCTCTTGGTGGCATTGGCGGTCGCATACCAAGTACAATGTCGCCTCAGTGACGCAGCACCGGTGAGAAGCAAAGGATTCGACCACACGACCCAAGGCTCTTACGCTGTAGCTGCCGGTGTCTCGAAGGCGCTTGGCCTGGACATTGAGAAGACAACCAACGCTATAGCAATCAGCGGGACAGCTCTAAACGCCCTGCGCGTCACTAGAACCGGCACGCTCTCTCACTGGAAAGGATTGGCATACCCATACACAGCTTTCGGCGCCACCCACATAGCTTTCCTAGCCATGCGCGGAGTCACAGGGCCTCAAGAAGTCTTCGAAGGCAACAAGGGTTTCATGGACGCGATCGCAGGCAAATTCGAAATCGACTGGCCCAGCGAGAACCTCGAACGCGTGACTCGAACAATCCTGAAACGATACGATGCGGAAATTCACTCTCAATCTACGATCGAAGGCATCTTGGAACTAAGAGCGGAAGAAAGATTCAACGCCGATGACATTGACAAGATCGAAATTCAGATCTTCGATGTGGCGTACAACATAATCGGAGGGGGAGAGGAAGGGGAGAAGACCAACGTTAGAACAAAGGAACAAGCCGACCACAGCCTCCAGTACATAACAGCGGTAGCTATCTTAGACGGTCAAGTAATGCCAGAACAATACACCCCAAATCGAATTGTGCGGAACGACGTCCAGAAACTTCTTCGGAAGATTGTGGTCTCGCCCAGACGAGATTTCAGTGAACGATTCCCTAACGAGATGCCCTGTCACCTGAAGGTCCATCTGAAAGATGGGCGAGTTTTCGAGAAGGAAAAGTTAGACTACGAAGGCTTCTTCACGCGTCCCATGACTTGGAAGCAGGCAGTTGAAAAATTCGAGAAACTTTCCGCCACACATGTAGATGCAGAACTTCGAAAAGATATCGTAACGTCGGTCGCTCGGATGGAAGACGTCAATGTTGCAGACCTGACTGGAATACTTGAACTTATCCCGGGGAGTAAGATAGGCTCTTGAGTAGTTGTACTTTGTCTGTTACTCATGAAGAAAACTCGCTAACTTCGCGTGCAAAGACACAAACAGCGTCGTGCAATAATAATGAGAACTTTGTCGATATGCAAGAATACGAACAAAGTAGACATGTCGTTCGTCGAAGGCCTCCGTGAAGAAGGATTCTGTTAACTTGAATGGCGCGGGCTAACTGCCTGGTTCCATGCGTTGACTGGTTGGGGGGCTGAATTTTCGGGCTGGTTCGCGAAGTTCGCCAGTGGCTCTGATATGGTGAGATTCAATCTCTCGGTTTCAATACCCTGCCCTGGAATTAGGATTAAGGGAAAATAGGTGGGAAGAGCTTATCAAGAAAATCTCCAAGAGACATTGACGAGCCGAATTGCCACCAAGTGATATCTTGATAGGAACAACTTGCGAAGTCTGCAACAAGGGTAAGATGTACCCAATTCCCCCGAACGGCTTTTTCGAAAAGATAGGAAGCCTATTTCGCCTATACGACTATAAACTGCAATGCAATAATCCAACGTGCAAGAGAGTTATGACATCAAAATACAAAAAATACAAAAATCCACGGACGTTGTTTCCTCCATTTCCCCCCTGAATTAGCACTGTAGAAAATGTCTCACCACTCAACTAAGTCGACTGTATGTGAAGAAGCAGGTTAAACCTGCTCCAGACGATTCCATCCGCATGTTCGTAGGATTGGATCTCCACAAGAACTACCTGCAAGCAGCCGCAGCCCCTTATTCGTTTACATAACAGACCTTTACCCCTTAGTCTGTGATTGAGTGCCTGCGAGAAAGAAACTGTAGGGAGAGTTGTATTCGGCCTTCTCTAGCGTTCTCATAACTCGTTCTCTGTCTCTGATCTCTCCGCTCATGCGCTCCATCTTATTGTTGTTGAAATCACCTTGTAACCTAATGTGGCGTATGTGTTCAGTGGTGACGGATAGTCCTCGGCACCTAGACCCGTTTCTTCCGGCTGGATAAAACTGGCACCTAAGGTTGGTGGGCCCACGGGGATTCGCGAAAACGACTCAAAACAAAGAAAACATTTGGTATGATGGGATTTGAACTCATGAACATGGTGGGTTCAATGAAGATGGTGAAGATCCCAGGATTAGCAGTTTTGTGACAATTGTCATATTTTCTCCCGTCAAACAAGACAGCAACAAATTGTCAAGCGTTAAGAGATCTTAGGAAAGGGTGAAAGGTAAACACCTACTGTACTCTTGGTTGGCAGAAGATTTGTTCCGGAAGAGGAATAGGTTCTCCTTCAAGGTACCCTGCCTGATCATCCTTGCTATCCTTTTCTTTCCAGCGATAGCTCCACGCGTTTACGCATTTGCGCACAGCAGCAAAGTCGCATACGTAACCGACTTCGGCTCAATGAGTGTCTGTGCCACAAATGGCATTGATTCCAGCATCTTCGTGAACGCTATTACAGATGCTCCGCCAGCCGGTTGTCCTAATGTCCCTACCTATACTACCACCGGCGGCAACACTGTCACCTTTACGGACGTCACTGTCGCTGCTATCGACGCCGGTGGCCTTGCTGCCATCGCAGGGTTCGACACAGTGCTCCTCTACGAAGTGTGTGACATTGCCAATCATACCGCGACCATGGCTGCGCTCAACTCCTACCTCACAGCGGGAGACGGAAAGCTTGTGATTTACGATGCTGACAGGTGCTACGGTCCTACGATCCCCAACTATGGCACCTTCCTCTTTCCCTTCACAACTAGCAATCCGGGACCAGAGGGGTACGCAGGAACTCCCACCTTCATAGAGACTGAGACTCAGCCAGCAGTGCTAACACGCGCTCTCGCTGGAATCTTGACTGGTAATAGTACAGACGCAATCGGCGATTCAAATACCTTCGTAGCGAACAACCCCGCGTGGTGTGCTGCTGAAGAAGGCCCCAACGGGCTTGGAGTCGTTGGTATCCAAATAGGCTACGCGCGTACCGCAGCCGGAGGTCTTGTCATCTACGACGGCAACGACAACTGGTCCACATACGGCCACGCATGGGACGCACAGGTGTTCAGCAACATCCTTGACCAACCCTTCAACCCCGACGGCCTTCCATGTGGCCGGGTAGCCACGGGTATCACAGTGACCCCGGGGACGGCGACTGACCCGGTGGGTTCATCTCATACTGTTACCGCTACGCTGTTGAACAGCAGTGGCGCTCCTCTCGTTGGCGTCACAGTGACCTTCAAGGTGACGAGCGGCCCTAACGCCGGCAAGACCGGCACATGCGTCACAAACGCAGCCGGTCAGTGCACCTTCACCTACAGTGACCCACCGGGCGTAACAGGAACGGACAACATCGTAGCGACATTCACTGACGCAACCGGAACATTACACAGCAGCAACACCGCCACGAAGACTTGGCAGCCTGTTTGCACTAACACTACGGTTACAGTCTCGGTTACTCACTTTGTTACTCAACCTCCCTGCAATGGACCTGGTTGTTCTAGTCAGTCTACGGTTACCACTACTGTTACGGTTTCAGGCTTTGTTACTCAACCTCCTCCCTGCAATGGGCCTACTTGTTCTAGTCAGGCTACAGTTACCGGGGCAATCATGGTCCTTGGGTTAGTCGGCGTCTTCTTGGTATTGTTCGTGGTCATCTTGATGATAATTAGACGTAAAGTGCGCTGCCGTAATTGTGGACAATTGTTCGATGAGAGACTACGTCGGTGCCCAAGGTGTGGTGCACCTGCATAGAAGTCCACGAATGAGCGGCTTTATCGCACTTGTTATTCAAACTTACTTGCCAATTGAACGCCTGTTCTATCCACTGTGATGTGTCAGGTCTCGGAAGTATATGTCTGCTGGATAGAAATATCCTATGCCTTGATGTGGACGTTCATAGTTCCAGTAGTTGACGAATTCTTTGTGGGTTGGGTAGATCCAAGCCCCGGAGACGTACGCTTTATGGAATGCCTCAATTTTACCGATCGTCAAGTGCTGACTGCGCGTTTGATTCTCTTGAGGTCTATGCCTCTCCTTACGGAATATCTGAGTCGGCCTTTCTCGTCTGCTGTTAGCTCAATTCTTAGTGCCCAGTTTGGCGGCGCAGTTCCACGAGTGAACACTTCCTCTGCCATCCTCAGCTCCTCCCGGAAACGGCTCAAATGTGCTTTGGTCGCCTTTTCTCGCAACTCCTCGAATCGGTGTCCCAGCAGATTCCTGACCTGAGGTTCTAAATCTGGGTTGCTCGTAGTAGCCCTGAACTGCCCTAGGTCAGTCAGCCTGTAATACTCAACCGGTAGACCTACGCGGGACCTGGATGTTGAGGCAACTTCTATCCAACCTAACCGTCTCAAATGATCGACCATGTTGTAGACAGTCCCCTTACTGAGCTTCGAGCGCTTCTCGATTTGGTACTTATTCAGCGGCTGTTCCGATTCACAAAGTACCCTCATGAACTTTGCCATCAGGACCACCGTAGGCCTTCGAGGCATATAGGTCACATTCATTATAAGTATAATCCTTAAGACCCTATATAACAGTTGTTAACTATAGGTGCAGATTGGTGGAGCGAACAACTGTTGCCTTCAAAAGGTAGCCCTCAGATCGTCACTCGCTTCGATGCGATTACACAACAGGGGTTGCGGGCTTACGCGGTTGCTGATTCGAAAACGGTGTCTGAACTTGTCAGGCGAATCATCAAGGGTTGGGTAACTGATGAACCCTACCCAAAAATGGGTAAGGGTGTATCCCACCCCCCCGGGGGGGTGTATCCCACCCTACACCACATGGACAGTCTCGTGAAGGAACTTGAACTCCAAATCTACGGAGTGCGAATTGCCGCAAGCGTCGACGTCCAAGCTGAACGTGAGGAACTGTACCGCACAGCCCTCGGGATTCTGAGAGATGCTGTGAAGCTGAGTGAGAATGAAGCCTTAGCGAGTAAGGCAGGGGCCCGAATGGCGGCCATGCAAGTAGCCACCCAAGCCTCACTCTCAGCCCAATGCGTTTTACGTGACTACCAACGCGGCGACATCACCGCACTTGTGGACCAGCTGGTGAAAACCAATGAGCTTCTCAAAGCGAAACTTAGAGAATTTGAGGAAGGAACAGGCAAGCCTACTCAAGCGAGCTGAAGACGCCGAGGCAGCCATCGAACTCTCGGGTTCAGAAAGGCAACCTACAACATGGAATGCTAAGGACTACGAAGATAAGCCCGTCGAGTTCGCGATCAAAATCTTAGGGTTTAAGCCCACATCATACCAGGTCAAACTCCTCCAGGATAAAGAGAAGCGCATAGTGGTGGTATGGCCCAGGCAGTCCGGGAAGACAACAACGCTCGCGGTGCGAATGATTTGGTACGCAGCCACCCACCCACGCACCACCAGCCTGATCGTGGCGCCAGGCCTCCGCCAATCAATGATCCTTATGGACCGCATTCACGCTTTCCTAATGTCGATCAACAAACCGTTGCGCCGCCTAATCGTTGCCAAGATGCAGCGAACAGTTATCTGGTTCAGAGAAGGGTCCCAGCTAGTTGCATTGCCTAATTCCCCAAATCTCTTAAGGGGATTTACTGCCAGCAACGTGCTAACGGACGAGAGCGCCTTCTTTCGTGAAGACGAACTAGTCTTCTACAGCGTCCTCTTCCCCATGCTACAGACAACGCAGGGGACTTTGATTGCGAGCTCCACACCCTGGGGCAAGGATTCAGTTTTCTACAAGTTCACCCAGGAACCGGCTTTCAATAAGCACTATGTGAAAATCGGGCAAGTGGTGCAAGCAGGTCTTACGACGCAAGCGTTCGTTGACGAGATGAAGCAACGAACCCCCAGCGACCGCTTCCGCCGGGAGTACCTAGCTGAGTTCGTTGAAGACGAGCTCGCCTACTTCACACAGAAACTAATAGCGCAATGCATTGTCAGCGACCTCTCCCCCATCACCGACGATTGGACAAAGCACGTGAACCCACCAGTCGGCAGGTACTTCATTGGCGTCGACTTCGGCAAGAAAGTCGACTACTCAGTCATAGCCATAGTTCGCTGGAACACCAAGAAGAAAGCGGCCGAGCTCGTAGGCGTAGTTCGCTTCCCTCTCGAGACACCATACGCCACTGTAATCGGCTACGTTAAGGTGATCTGTGATAAACTCCAACGTGTTGAGAAAGTGCTTGTAGACCGAACTGGTGTGGGCGAATACATTACTGAGGAAATGCAGAACGTACACATCCGCAGCAAAATCGAAGGCGTCATGCTCACCGTCCCGTCAAAGCAAGAGATTCTTGGTTACATGAAGAACATGATGGAAACCGAACACCTCGGCCTCTACCTCGACCAAGATCTCATAGCCCAAATCAACGTGGAACGCTTCGAACTCACCAAAGCGGGCCAGATCCAATTCTCACACCCAGAAGGTACCCACGACGACGAACTCTGGGCTCTCGCATTAGCCGTGTACGCGACACGAACACCCGACACCAGCTACATGACGATTGGTTACGGAGTCTCAAACCGTTAAGCATCGCAGCGAATGTGCAGCATGGACTTCGCACACAAACCACATCCCATGTACGTTGCGCAGATTGCGACCGCTGGTTCCGACCTGAGAATGTTCGGTCGGTAAGCGATCTACCATACTGCCGTCCGGTTAGTTTCGTAGGGACGAGGGGACAGTCACTCGTGTTAGTATGTGAAATAGTGAAGAGTGGTCCCTGCGGGAAAAAGGAGGGAAATTTACGGTTTAGGCTCGGTTGTATCTAAATGGCCGCACCGCAGTGGGGACAAACGCGTGCGGAATAGAATTGAGGCGCCGCATAGGAGTAGTAGGTGTAGGGCGCGTAATTCTGAGCTGGCATCTGGTAGTACGTTGGTCTGCTCCAATAGTAGCCAGCAGCAGCTCCGACTCCAAGTCCCACAGCTCCGCCAACTAACCCTGCAGCCAAAAGACCACCGACGATGGGTATGAAGAACGGCACAAGTTTCACCTTTTAATCAAAAACGCCATTCTATGTATATAGGAATTGCGCAATATACGCAACTTTTCGCTTTCCCCGGATCATTTCGTGTACGAAGCTTCTGGGGACGAAACTCAAGGATAGGAAAAAAAATTCAATATTCTGAAGCTGTTTAGAATTGGTGGGTAGGATGATGAGCCTGTCCTCTAAACTTCCACTTGTTTCTTCACGCACGTGAAGACTTCGCTTATTGTTTTCTCAATTGTTCCGCCAATAGCCCTTTGACCAACTGAAGCGAGTGTTCCACCAATTTGCACGTCTGTTTTGTAGGTGAGCTTAGTGCCTGTGTCAGAATCTGTAAGGTCTATCGACGTATCCATGTTCATGCTGCTGCCGACTCCGGTGCCAGTGCCTTTGAGTCGAGCATGTGAGGGTGGAGTTTGTTCTATGATTGCCAGCTGAAATTTGAAATCTCCTTTCATGAAACCGATCCCCACACGTGCAACTGCCGTGAACTTATTGTCAGCCTCAACCTGCAAACTCTTCAGGTCGGGCAAGCATTTGCCGATCTTGTTTGGGTCGATGAGGAAATCCCAAACCTTGTTTCTAGGTGCTTTCACTTCGAATGTTCCCTCAAAGTTCATTTCCAATTCAAATCACAACTCCACTATGATGGGCGCGGGGGCTTTCGCCTGGCGCTCGTCGATGCCTCTTGCACCAGCACTGAATACGCGTATGAATAAGAGCTACGCTTGCGAGGAAGCTACACCTCTACTAGGGGATGCTGACCTTGAATGAGCAGAAACGCTGTAACGGGAAGCTAAAGGAGACAACATTAGAGGCATTGTTAGACAAAGCCAGGTCGGAGCAGAATGTGGCGCGTCAAACGTGCCGTATTCAACAGGTGAGTCACTTGTCTCTCATACTCAAATGGCCTAAGTGCGGCGAAAGAATACTTTCAGTGTGAGGATGCATGCGTCCGATCTTTGAAGTAGCTGATGAGTTAGGTATACGGGATGAGTATGTGAAGCCCTATGGGAAGTGGAAGGCCAAGATCAGTTTCGAGGCCGTTCGCAATGCGAGCTCAAAGAAGGATAAGGGGAAGCTGGTTCTTGTAACTGCGATGACGCCTACGCCGTTTGGCGAAGGAAAGACCGTGACGTCCATTGGCGTGGCGATGGGGTTAGCAAGACTGGGCTACAAGTCAGTGTTGTGCCTAAGGCAGCCTTCACTGGGGCCACTTTTCGGAATCAAAGGTGGAGCTGCGGGAGGTGGAAAGTCAACGGTTGAACCCATGGAAGAGATCAACATGCGGTTTACCGGAGACATCGACGCGATCTCCGCGGCGCACAATCTACTCGCCGCAATGCTCGACAATCACCTCTTCCACGGAAACGAATTGCAGATCGATTGGAGAACCATCAACTGGCGCCGCTGTGCCTCTCACGCGACTACCATGACCTAAAGAATCGGTTGGGTCAGATTATTGTTGGTTACGATCTCCAAGGCAGGCCCGTTAGAGCGATTCAACTCAAAGCCGTCGGTTCAATGGCGGCAATACTCAGGGAAACGTTAGAACCAAATTTAGCTCAAACCGCGGAAGGAACACCTGCCTTGATACACGGTGGGCCATTCGCAAATATCGCACACGGCACGTCGAGCCTAGTCTCAATCCTGTTGGGTTTGTCTGAAGCAGATTATTGTGTCGTCGAGGCCGGTTTCGGAAGCGAGCTGGGGGCAGAGAAATTTGTCGACATAGTTTCTAGAGTAGGCGGTTTCAATGTAAGCGCGGCTGTGATTGTTGCCACCGTGAGAGCGCTTAGACATCATGGCGGAGTTCCAGCGGAGAAACTAAACTCAACCGACCCTGAGGCTGTCAAGAGGGGGCTCGGAAACTTAGGCAAACACATAGAGAATGTTCGAACCCTTGGCCTTGCCCCTGTGGTGACAATCAACAAATTCCAATCGGACGAGCCGAGAGAGATTCAGATGATAGAGCAGTTCTGTTCTAGCCTAAACGTTCCTTGCGCAGTCTCAACCGTCTTCCAGGATGGCGGCGAAGGCGCAACAGAGCTTGCTGAACGCGTCGTAGAAGCCACCAGGAAAGGAGCCCAAAGTCACCCAGTATATCCGCTTGAAGCCTCGGTGGAGGATAAGCTGGAAGCGGTGGTAAAGGACTTGTACGGTGGAATCGGTGCGGAGTATACTTCCGATGCCAAGAAAGACCTAGATCGAATAGCGCGATTATCTTTCGTTAACCAACCGATTTGTGTGGCCAAGACACCTCTATCGCTCTCAGACGACCCCACAAAGATTGGCAGGCCGCGAGATTTCATTGCGCTGGTTCGACGGCTAGAGGTGGCCGCGGGAGCTGGATTCAACATTGCGTACATGGGAGATGTGGTCACAATGCCGGGTCTGCCCAAACGGCCTGCGGCCGAGAACATCGACTTAACAGATGAAGGGATCATCACGGGTTTGCAGTAGCCAATTACTTGGGCTGACGGAATCCAACCCTGGGTATTCGAGGAGGGTATTTGCGGATTGAAGGTCCCATGTGGCATTGTACACCCCGGTGAGCACCAATAGAACTATGACAGGGCTAGTCAGATTGCCGAAGGCTCTGGCGATCTTCCCGACGATTCGCGTTCTCTCCGATTCGTCGCTCCCCTTGCGGCTTTCACGGCACAAGTGAAAGCATCCGGTGCCTTTCGCTGCTACGTGCGAGGTAGGTAATCGCTATTGGGGGAGCAAGTCTTCGTCTTCTGAGAGGATAAGCTAGCTTATGCCAAGTATTTTTCCTGCAGATAATTGATCAGCCATTGCGGGTTGTATTCTTCGCCAAACAGTTTCCTTTGCAGGTCCTTGGGAGGGTATATTGCGCCGTACCTGTGGATCCTCTCCTTCAACCACACCTTAACTTTCCCAAACTCACCTTTCGCAATCGTCGCCTTCAGATCCATATCCTTGCGAATTCGGTTGTAGAACATTCCAGCTATGATGTTGCCAAGCGAGTAGGTGGCGAAGTAGCCGATCATTCCTCCGCTCCAATGCACGTCCTGAAGTATTCCTTCAGCATCGTTCTTAGGCCGCACGCCCAGATACTTTTCCATCAGATCATTCCACACCGAGGGGGCTTCGGAAACTTCGATTTCTCCGCCGATCAGTTTCTTCTCCAACTCATACCTGAGCATTATGTGGAAGTTGTAGGTCAATTCGTCAGCTTCGACCCGGATCAGACTAGGCTTTACTGAGTTCACATATCGATAGACTTCGTCGTCGCTGTACGGAGCAACGAATGGGAGGTTCGCCTTCAGGGTGGGGTAAACAAGCCTTACGAACTCTCTGCTTCTCCCGATGAAGTTTTCCCAGAACCTTGACTGTGACTCGTGGACGCCCAATGAAGTAGCCCTGGAGAGTGGGGTGTAGTCGAGTGATGGGTCAATCTGCAAGTCGTAAATCGCATGCCCAGATTCATGAATAGTTGAGTAGAGAGAAGCCTTGAAGTCCTTCCCCTCGTACCGTGTTGTTATCCTCACGTCCTCTATGGACATGCTCGTCGTGAATGGGTGAGTGGAAACGTCCATCCTGAACGTCTTCTCCGGCATTTGCATTAACTTCAGCACATCTTCGTTCACTCGTTTCATCGCGGTCTCTTCATAAGCAGTTTCTTCGAGAGGGTGGGTGCCTGGGAATTTGCCGGCTGACAGGACCTTATCGAGTATTCCTTTCAGCGCGGGAGCCAGTGGAGAAAATACTTTGTCCACGTCGTTCGTCGTAACTCCTTCTTCATACCTATCCATCAGCGCATTGTACGGGTGTCCCTTGTAACCAAGTTTCTCTGCTTCCTGTCTCTTCAATCCAACCATTTTTTCGAGGTAGGGTTGGAACATCGGAAAGTCTGACTTCTTTCTAGCCTCTCTCCAGACAACGGTGCCTTCAGTTGCTGTTCTGATGATGTCTTCCAAGAGTTTTGGAGGGACTTTCATGTAATAATCTAAGTCGCGTTTTAGCACCCTTACAAAGCCCTTTTCGAAGTCATTAAGGCCCACCAACTTTTCGGCTTTTGCAGCCAAGTCAACTAACTGGGTCATGCGCTCTTGCCTTATCAACTGGGTTTGAGCGAGTGCAAAGCCTCTCTGTGCCGAAGACCCGAGTGGCATGTAGGTTTCCATGTCCCACTCAAGGAGTGCACTTACACTATCCAATGCCCATAGCGGCTTATACTTCTCAGCGATCTCCATTATGACCGTATTCTGAGACATGAAGTTGAAGCCAGACACAGGACGGTATATAATTGTAGTGCGACAGCAACCCTGGTCCCTATGAAGTCTGACGGTTGATGTCGATTGACAACGACCAATTGGTGTTCGTGTTTCTCAACAATTTACTGTCCACCGTGGGAGAGCAAAGAATAATTTATCGCCTCGGTGCACAGCGTGATGAATGAAGTTCGTAGGAGCGTTGAGTTCGCATGAGTATGCAAACCTGTTCGTGTGGAAGTGGAAAACGGCCAATAGGCTTCTGTGTCGAGTGTCGAAGAACTTACTGTGATGAATGCAAGTTTGTTCATATCTACACGCCTCCGGCCATGAACGTCGGTGACTTGCTTTACGCGAGCATAAACAAGAGGCCTTGAGCCTCAAAGGCGGTCTAAGTTGGGAGTTCAACTTGAGTCAAAAGCCGCGCGTGGTTTACGACGGCATCTGTAACCTCTGTACCGGCGCCGTTCGTTTCCTCAACTTAATTGATCGCAGCCACACGTTCGAATACGAGCCGTTCCAAGAACTTGGCCTTGGTGTGAGGAGAAAATATGGAATGAGCGATCGAGAGTTTCAAGGTCGAATGCATCTGATCCGACGGGACGGTTCACTAATTAGCGGGCCGGCTGCAATCACAGAGGTATGTAAGCTCCTTGCACCGTTCAAGCTCGTGTGCAGCCTATTCAGCACTTCATTAGCGGAGAGAATCTACGATTTCATTGCGAGTAGGCGGTACTCGCTTTTCGGGTGCAGAAAATCATGCTTTGTTGTCAGAGAGACTGAGAGCTTAAAGATCAGAATGCGCTGAAAATTAAACTAATGTCATCAGGATCCGAGACGAAGAGTTTACCGGGTCCGTCGCCCTGTGTGCTCAAATTTCCACCGAGCCTAAAGGAGAGTTCATTCAGGTTTGCTTGCGGAACGTTGAGAACGAAGTACTCCAAGCCTAGCCAAGATTTCTGCGCTCTTGGTCCTCCGAGGCTCTCCCATGTGTTCATGCCAATGTGGTGATGGTAACCTCCAACTGAAAGGAAAGCTGCACTCCCCAAATACCTCATCAATTCTAGCCCCAAAAGGTTCCTGTAGAATGTTATCGAAGTCTGCAGGTCAGTAACCTTCAGGTGCACGTGGCCAACGCGAGTTCCCTCAACGATTCCGGTCAACTTATCATTGCCCTCCTTCGGCAGTTCCTTAATCAGTGATTCCAAGTCCAAGAGTTGAGTCGCCATCTGAACTTCACCATCGTCAAATTTCCAATTGCTTCTCGGTCTATCCGCGTAGATCTCGATTCCATTGCCTTCGGGGTCACTCAAGTAGAGCGCCTCGCTGACATTGTGATCCGCGTAACCGTCGAAGACTACGCCATTGTTTCCGAGCGAGAGGTACCCGGCGGCTAGGCTCTTTCGGTCGGGGACAAGGAGCGCGTAATGATACAGGCCGGCCGCGTCAGCGGGAGGTTTCAACGCCTTCTCATCAGAGTCGAGAATGAGAATTGGTTCTTTGGATTGTCCGCAACCCAGTGCGGTGAAGTTTCCATCGCGTTGGATTACTTTGAGTCCGCATTCCTTCTCGTAGAATGAGAGCATCAATTCCACGTCATTTACTCTCAAGCAGACGGGACCCAGTTTCAACCTAGGATCGAGTTTGAAGTCTAGTTGAGACAAGTACCCAGCCTCCGGTGTGTCATCGCGAGGCTCCGATTTAAGCCGGGAACTAACGTTGCTAAAATACGTGGGTTGTTCTAGCGAATGTCAGTTAGATCGGCTTGATCGCCTTTCTCAGGCGCTTCGACTGGGCCATGTTTGCCACCTTGATGTATCCTTTCTCGTCGGGCTTCAGTTCGCGTAGCTCCAGGTAACCCGCTTTCTCGGCGTTTTTCAGTAGTTCAAATCCCTTTTCTGTTCTCGCAATGACCGTGGAATAGCCGGTTGGACAACCTATTCCGCCAACTGAGATGTCTGAGTATTCTGCGGTGAAATCGTCACATTGCCTACAACTATTTCTCACGAACAAATCTACCTCTCTCAAGGGGACATGTAGGAGCTCGTTCTCCCCCGACCACACTATGAAGGACCCTTTCTTGATTCCCATCCTAGTGACCGTAGACGGGTCGATCCCTTTGCTCGCAATATAGGCCTCAATGAGTTTGTCGTAGGCGTAGCTCTCCATACAGAACAAACCTATCGACAACGTCATTGCCTGCGCCAACCGGACATTGCCCAAGGGCGAAGTCTGAATTCTTCTTACCGCTTTGATTTGGCATGGCGTTCCCACGAGGCCGATCTTGGTTTTCTGATACTCATACAGAGCTGACCGCACGCCAAGTATCGTTGGGCTGGGGGTGTATTTCGTTCCAGCATTCTTTATCAAGTCAGAATACTTCGTCGCAACCTCCGGCTTCGCCCGCCACTTCGAATCCCTTCCCGCCACGACAGCGGCATCGATCAACTTGCTCTCCAACGCGTACGCTAGAAGGGCAGTAACAACGCCTCCATCTTGCGCCTGGCTCCGAATTTCATTTCTAGTTGCCTTGCCAACAAAGACTCCACGCGAGATTCCAAGGGGTTCGTCGGGGCGTCTGGTTCGGTTATGTAGGAGCATTTCAACGTCGTCGTTCGAGAACTCTACATTCGGACATTGGTAGTAGCAGATCTCGCAGAGTGCACAAGCCCCTACGAGTGTTGGTTGTTCTCCGGCAGGCCAAAGAACGTTGACGGGGCAAGCAGCCATACAGGCACCACAGAAAGTACACAGGTTAGGCCGAATCATCTGGGTGATCAGGTTACCAAAGAGCTTCGGTTTTTCAAGCATCATAGATCGACTCGTAGAGAGCTTTTTTGTACGCGAGCGAAGAGGAACCAGTTAGAAAAGGGCTTGTGGTTGCTTTCCAGTTATGAGATACAGCCATTGAGGCTCGCGTCAAAGCCCTGGGGGTTAACAGCTTGGAATGCTCAGTATACTCTTCGGAAGCTTGCGCAGATCATACCGAAATACGTTGGGACATCGTAGGAGACAAGTTCCGGTTTCAGCTTGATCTTATCCGCGATTCCGGCGAGCATAGCCATTTGCCATAGGCTGTCCGGCTTCGCCGCCTCAACCAAACTCTGTTTGAAAGTCATGACCGCGCCTATTCGATTACTGATCAACGCCTCCAGCACCATTCTATCGTAGTCCTTCGCTTGTCTGTTGAAACCGTAAGGGCCATTCTTCTTGTGGGCATGTGCTTGGTCGGCGCTCGCAACGAAGACAACTCTCTTCTTTCGATTCGCCTCTGCTTGTTCTGCTATTGTTCGGCCAAATTCAAAATTCTTCGACAATGGAATCTCGCGAGAAGGCGTCACTATAACCACCCTCGGCTTCCTCCGGCATCGAGGGACCATGAACCACAAAGGGACGAGAGTTCCCCAATCCATTGGCATATCAGATGTGACACCTTCGCTAGTTCCGTAATGCGCGCCAACCACTGGCAAATGTTTTCTGTTGGACCGTTCGAGCAGTTCGCTCGCGAATTTTACATCACATTTGGCTTTGAGGTGGATCGATTTCTTGTTCCGTGGGGATGCCTGCAGGGTGCCAGTGGAATTTTCCGCTAGTACAATGCCAATTTTCTTCCAAAGTCTAAGGTTATGCGGAGTTGCGATCACAATAGTGTCTGGCCTCGCTTTGCCAACGTCTGACGCAAGCATGCGTAGTCCGTCTCGTGTTTTCAGGAACTTATTCACCACGGCCTTAGAGGCAAGTCGTTCAATCGTTTCGCTGCCGTGTGGGGCGATGCATGCATAGACTAAGGTCATGTCTGATGCCTACAGATTTCAAGTAGAATTGGTCAGGTCTGCGAAAAAGTTAGCGGAGAGGTCTGTTTCGTTCCATCGAACCCAACGGAACTCGCAGAAACTAGGCCTAAGCAAGTACTTCGGGGTTCGCTAAGTTTTTCGGTCTTACTCCAGTGAGGATTCTTCTGACTTCCTCTACTGCCATCTCAGCTTCCTTTCGAAAGGCGTCAGACGTCCAACTGGCAATATGCGGTGTCAGAATCACATTACTCAATTTGAGCAGAGGGTTCTCGGGTGATGGCGGTTCTGTTTCAAACACATCAAGCGCAGCGCCCGCTATTCTCTCGTCACGTAGGGCTTCGTACAGTGCTCGTTCATCTGTAAGGGCTCCTCTTGCAGTATTGATGATGTAGGCCGTATGCTTCATTAGCCCTAGCTCTTTCCTTCCAATCATGTGCCGCGTTTCCTCTGTGAGCTTGGCGTGAAGCGTGACCACGTCAGATTCACGCAGCAGATCTTGTAAGCCAACCAGTTTCGCTCCAACAAGATCGGCCTTCTGCTGTGAAACGTAAGGATCTGTAGCAATCACTCTCATATGCAGGCCCCTAATTTTCTCAGCAACCTTGAATCCAATTACCCCCAAGCCAACTATGCCAAATGTCTTCTCGGTCAGTTCAAGTCCAAAACATGAAGCGTCTCTCCACTCCTGCGTCTTCACACGGGGTGTGACTCTTTGCAATTTCTTTGACATTGCAAGGGCTAGTGTGACGGCGAACTCTGCAACACTATCCGAATTAGCTCCCTCAGTGTATGCAATGAGAATCCTCCTTTCATTTGCGGCTGCCATGTCAACATTATCCGACCCTGGTCTTGACCCATACTTGACGATTCCCCGGAGCTTCGGTGCGCTCTCAATGACCTTTTTTGTTATCTGATATTGTGATGTGATTACAAGGACATCAGTGTCGACCATCTCTCTCGCTAAGTCTTCTTCTGAGTAGGGTTGACCTTTCCCTATTTTGACCTCAGCGAGTCCCTGCAAGTTCTTCAGCGAATCAGGTTCCTCTACCTCTGGAATGAACACCTTCAAGCGGCTCTACGCCTCTTGATTCTCAACTTGCTCTTCTAACTTTCGAGGTAGTTCGTCTGGCGTGAAGGGCATGCCTTCTGTCTTTGCAGTTGAGTCGGCACAGTCAAGTCCTAGTGAGAAGTTGCGTAAGCTTGTGAATTTGGAGGCTTTCCAGATTCATTATCTTGTTGATTATTGCTTTCTCTCTTTCCTCATTCACTACTGATGACGCGTTGGTATGGAATTTCGTTAGGATTTCTTCGTCGCTCATTCGGTTTTTGGGGTTTCCTTTCGGAAAATCGACTCTTTGTGTGAAGGAGTGTCCGTCCTTGCATGTTATCTCAACTATGGCGGTGGCTAGTTCCGGAAAGAGTTTCTCCAACTCTGGGTCAGCGACAACTTTGATTTTCTTGATGACGTTACGAATGTTGTTATCGTTTAGCTTGGTTTTGGTAAACTGGTCCAAGGTTACCTTTCTATCAACAATGGCGGCTGCGATGCAGTAAGGTAGGCTGTGATCGGCAGTCTCCTTGGAGGTGGGTGTGTACTTTGATGGGTCCGCTAGAATATCGACTGCTCGCGAGATTGTTCTAACCACGACTCCCTCTATTTCCTCGGGCATGATGGGGTGTAGATTCAAGAGCGTTAGCGTGGCGGTGATTGGTGAATGAGTAAGCCCTTCGGTAGGGAATGGTTTCATTGAGCACTCCATAATTTTGAAACGTTCATGAGTTTTGGTCACCACGTTCATGTCCCATCTTCCTCCTATGGTGTCGACTAGGCCTTCTTTTCCGTCGAAGATTGCTTCTGGGCCTGTGAATCCCTTCTTCGCCAGTAGAGCGGCCATAACTCCACTCTGAACTGCCAATGGGTCTGCTATGTTCTTGACCATTGACAGCTTACCGGCCGCGATTGCTCCGAGGGTGAAGTTGTGGCTGCCTGAGATTCCTATGGCATTACACATCTGGTCAACGTTAAGGTCAAGCATTTTTCCAGCGACGACGGGGGATACGAACTGAGTTAGCGACGCATGGTGCCATTTCCTTTCTCGAATTCCCGGAATTGCGGATTCACAGAGTCGCATTTCCAATTCATATCCGATTATCATTGCCGCGATCAGGTCTTTTCCTGACTTGTTTTCACGTTCGCCAACTGAAAGCGCGGCTGGGATCAGGTCACTGGGATGGCTTGGGTCTTGCTTCCAGTAAATGTCGTTATAATCAAGGGCGCGAATGAGTAGGCTGTTAGCTAATGCGGCATTGTAACAGTTGGTCTTAGAGGCGGTTCCGATGATTGTTGCCTCGGGGGTGCCTCCGAGTTCATCCAGTACCTTCACCAAGATTGCGAAGTCTTCGCTGAGGCATCCGCGTAAGGCGCATCCCATAGAGTCCAGTAGAAATCTCTTGGCCTCTCGGACTGTTTCGGATGGTATGTCATCGTACTTCAGGTTGACCGCGAACTCTGCTAACTTTCGTGCTACAGTCGTAATGATTCAAGTCTCCCGGTCGCTTAACTTAAGATCGTGGCTCAAATGTTGCATGCATGATTTGCAGAATCGACTATGACGACCTACTACTGCAGCCAATGCTCAGGTGCAGTCGCTGTGGCTTATTGAACAAGCTCAAATTCGGTGAAGTCTGCATGATGGAAGATTATTGCTTCGGGGGACCTCTTGAATCCAGCTGCCTCTTTTGAATGCACTGCGATTATGTGTAGGATGTCTTCTGGTATGTTCTGTTTTGATGCTAATGCGACACCGACAAATGGATGCCTCAAATACTTACTTGATTTGCTGAATATGAAACGGTCACCTTCCTTTGAATATTCATGCAGCTTCCCCACATCTGCAAGCAGGGCTCCCGCGATGAGCTTGTCACGGCTCAGTTCAATGCGATCTCCGTAGGCGTCTTTGAGCACATCGAGCATGGCGATACACATCCTGCATACTGTGCGTACGTGCGAGACAAAACTCGTCGAAACTTTTTCGACAAGTAGGGTGAAAGGCATCCTCTGAAGCGACGCGATGTCCCAATCGTTCTCTTTCATCGCATCGATCCAGACCTGAAGTGTCTTCTCTCTGAGGGTCCTGTCCTGAATCTCATTAAACTCTGGAATAATTCTGGTTAGTTCTTCTTTCGTCTTAAACACCGATTTGACCCCGCCAGTTGAGGCCTAATAAGTCTATGTCACTTTCAGCGGTGTGGCACAGCCGGTTCTTGATTAGTATCCTGCTAGCGGGTCTTCGTCTGGTTCTTACGTTATGGGTACGCTCATGGACTGTGAGCTTAACTACCGGCTCTTGTGGAAGCTCGAAATCTGCAAATTCATCCTATGATGTGGGTAATCGAACCTACTAGGGTGCCTCGCGTGTAGGTTTTCCCTTGTAGACGGCTTGGGCGAAGTTGATGGGTCGCATTTCGGGTTGAGAAAGGATCTCTTCGAAATAATGCGCCGAGAGGCCGGCAACTCGCCCCCAAATGAAGAGGACCTTGGCGATTCTTGGGTTCAGTCCCATGTCTGCAACTATTGCTCCGATGACTCCGTCTACGTTGATGGGTAGGTCCATGCCTCGCACTTGCTTGAAAACTCTGGAAACGATCTTGGAAACGGCTACATTGCCTCCGGCTATTCCTGCAACCTCACTGAGTTTCCAGAGAACATCTCGCCTCGGGTCTTGAGTGTGGATTCTATGGCCGAGACCTTCAATCCTTCGACCATCCCGGACATACTCAGTGACTACTGCTTTCGTAGCTTCCTCCAAGTCGAGTCCGTCTCTCTTGGAACGAGAAACACATTCGGAGAAGAACAGCGCAGCTTTCGTTCCAGCTCCTCCGTGGACGTCCGTTATCGCGCCAACTCCGCTTGCAACTGATACAGCGTAGTCTGCCCTTGTTGTCGCTGAGATGAGAGTGGCCTGAGCGGATGGAGGAGTAACACCGTGGTCGACTGATGCCACGGCCATTGCTTCAAGAAGACCTGCCTTTTTGCGGTCAAAGGGCGTGTCGCCAGTAATGGCTCGGTATATCAGTTCGGTGAAGCTCGATTCTTCAGAAAGCCGGTCGAGCGCGGATGTATTTCCCAAGATTGCTGCGAGATACCTTCCGACTCTTCCTAAAGCAAAGGCGGTTTTGAGTATGGGGCCTGACCTTCCTCTCTGGGGAAAGGTCGCTAGGATTTTGTCAGAGATGAGAGCCCTAGCAAGAGCCTGAGAGATGTCTTCACCTTCATTCCATCCGATCGAGGGCTCCGGCTTGAGAGCGCCCTTCATGGCTGTGATCCGTAACTCTTCCAACAATTCTGGAGCCGCGAACTCTCCTTGGATTAGGAGATTAGCCACATCCAAGAGTCCTTTGCGGCCGACGATTTGTTGCAGTGCGTATCCCGAGATCGTGATGTTGTTCGGTTTTACTTCGGTAATTAGAGTCCCCCAGCTTGGGGCCGTCACTTTCGCCTCCCAGATGTGTTGCATTTTCTGGTAGTATCGTTCTGGGTCGAAGTAGGTTTTCTTCAGCTTTGTCTTGACAGCCTCGATGAGGTCGTACTGGGAGTTGACAACTGTTACTCGGGCACGTTCCAGTGCTTCCTTCTTTGACTTGAAGGTGCCGTAAGCTTGTCCTGGAGCGACGATTGCTCCGGCGTGTCCCATCGTCTTTCCTTCCGGGGCGTGGGCTCCTGAGACGAGGGCTACCAGAGGTTTTGTGTACCGTTCGGGATGGGCAAGAATGTCCTCGGCTAGTCGCTCTTCTTGGATACCGCCGATCTCTCCTGCAATCACCACCAGCTGGGTGTGGGGATAGTTCATCACAAGAGGGACCAGGTCAACAAAGGTGGAACCGATGGCCGCGTCGCCGCCAATGCCGATGACCGCGTTCTGAGCGATCCCTGCACTTGCCAGAGCGTCGGACATATGGTATAGAATTGCGCCACTACGAGAAATTATCGTAACCCCATTTGGTCCGAACTTGCCGGGAGCATACTCCTCAGGGTAGAAGACATCGGGAAGCATTCCTATCTTTACTTGCTCAGGAGGAAAGATGATGCCGGGCGAGTTTCCACCAATCAGGACTGTTCTGTTCTTCCTTGCAGCCACGAGCATCTCGCGGACATCGCGCAAAGGAATTCCTTCAGTGATTAGGACAACAAGTGGGATACCTGCTTCAATGACTTCGATTACTGCCTCCTTCGCGGTTGAATATTGCTTCCAAATGCTCGCCGCAACAACATATGGGTGGTCTTTGAGACACTCCGCGACGGTGTCATAAACTGGAATTGTCTCGTGGATACGAATGCCTCCTCGGCCCGGAGCAATCCCAGCGACGATTCTAGTCCCGAAGTCCTGCATTAATCCGGCATGGCGAGTGCCCTCTCTTCCCAGACCCACAACAATTGTGTCAATTTCTCCTGTCTCTTTGATGTGCGTTGCGAGTTCCGGTCGAAGTTGACTGATGAGACTGTAGAGTAACCCTTCGTCGGCACGTATCTTTTGGATTACTTCCACCCCTTGGCGGTAAAGACCGCGTTGATTCCGTCTTTGATTACGTCGGCCATGATAACTTGGTTTCCTACCATGATCGTCATCTCTCTAAGCGCTTCCGGCGTCTCGGTCTTAGCTTTCTCCAAATACTCTCGAGCACTAGGAAGGTCGGTTCCGACCATCCGGCCATAGACAGGGATGATTCTCTTGCCTTGAGCATGCCTTTCCCGAACGGCTTCTACGACTCCACGGATGAAGATGTCACAACTTGAGATGCCTCCGAATCGCGACGTTATGATTAGATCGACTTTGTCATAGTCCATTAGCAAATGAAACATCTGGGCTACCTGACGTTGAGTAGGCCCTCCTCCTGAGTCCATGAAGTTGACAGGTATGACTCTACCTTGGAAGAATCGATTCCCAATATTTGCCACCTCGTCGATAGAGAAAATTCCATAGCCAGCTCCACCAGGGACAAGTCCTACGTAGATCTTCTCCGGATCCTTTGGTGCGTCTTCAGGAAGAAGGTCTACATACTTGAAACCAATCGTTTGCGCCTTTCGCTCATTCGTTGTCAACTCAGCTGCATCATGCCGCTTGTCACTGATTCCAAGCGTCTCAAGTAGCTTGGCCTGCCGATACAACGCGTTATCGTCAAGCACTATCTTGGCATCAGCGGCTACGAGTCCTTTGGGAGTGATTATTAGTGGATTGATCTCACAGATCTTTGTGTCAGCTTCTTGATAGAGGCTGTAAAGTTTGGTAATGATCTCTGTGAGCTCTTCTGTGCTGGCGATGGCGCGTACACTTGCAGGTAGCTCTTCGATAAGTTTCTTAGCTAACTCAGTTGCCAGGGACGTAGCTAGCTTGCTCTCGTTTCCAGGGATTTCGATTCTGTGGATTGCTTCAGGAGTGTCCCTGGCCACCGTCTCAATATCTACGCCGCCCGCGGCACTAGCAACGACAACGTTATTGAAAGTTAAGGGGTCCATCGTCACTCCTATGTAGCAGGCCGCGAGCTGGTCTACAGCCTCTTCGACTAGTAAGGTCTTAACGGGGTAGCCTTTCACTCCAAGCTTGAAGATCTCCTCAGCCTTGGCCTTGGCTTCACCCTGATCCTTGGCTTTCTTGATCCCTCCCGCTTTCCCTCGTCCTCCAACAAGAACAAGAGCCTTGAGGATCAAGGGGTAATCTGCATTGAGCCCTTCCAGTTCTAAGGCCGAGTGGATTATTCCATATTGCCTAGGTATAGGAATACCATTCTTCTCGAAGAGTTGTTTCGCCTCGTTTTCGTAGAGTCTCATTTTGTCTCCCTTTCACCCTATGACGTCTAGGGACACGTCAGTGACGCACGTGAGGGCATACCGGGGGGCACGATGTCTAGCAATTTGCTGATGATGTAACATATTTTCACGCGGCTGCCAATCGGTTCTCTGAAGATACGAGCGGAGTAGTGATTTAGCAGGTTCCATTATGCCACAATACTCTTGTAGGTCTTTGTTCGCATTTTCTTCTCGTTAGAAAGCCAGATCTCCGTATTTTTCCACGTAGGCGATGAGTCCTCCTTCAGTGAGGATCGTCTCCATAGTCCTTGACATCGCGGGGAAACGGATTTTAGTTCTTTTTGTTAGATTTTCTAATTCGTTCTCAGAGAGATGCAATTCTAGCTTGTCATCATCATCGATTTTTGTTGTGTCACAAATAATCGCTGGCAATCCGATGTTGATCGCGTTGCGGTAGAATATTCTTGCAAACGATTGTGCAAGGACTGCGGCGACACCGCACATCTTGATTACTAGCGGTGCGTGTTCCCTGCTTGACCCCATCCCGAAATTTTTCCCAGCCACCACGAAGTCTCCTGGTCTTACTGTACCAATGAACTCCTTTCTGGCGTCTTCTAGGGTGTGCTTCGCAAGTTCGGGCATATTCGACCGGAGACCCATGTATCTTCCCGGAGTTATTTCGTCGGTGCTGATGTTGTCCCCGAATTTCCACGCTCTTCCAGTCATTCTTCACACCTTCTTCAGATGAACTCCCTTGGGTCGGTAATGTAGCCAGTGATTGCAGTTGCCGCTGCTGTTGCGGGTGATCCCAGATATGTCTGGGCTTTCGGATTTCCCGTCCTGCCTGGGAAGTTTCTGTTGGAGCTGGAGAATATTATATCATTGTCGGCGGGGATTCCGCCAAGTGCTCCGAAGCATACTCCGCATCCGGGCGGGGTGATTACTGCTCCCGCTTGAAGTAAAATCTCCAGAATTCCTTCCTGCATGCATTTCAGGTACACTTTCTTTGAGGAAGGGGTCACTATCAGCTTGAGGCCATTCGCTTTCTTTCTCCCCTTGAAAATCTGACTCACAATTTGCATATCTTCTATTCTGGTGTTTGTGCAGCTTCCGATGAAGACCTCGTTGACCTTCACATCCTTAGCTTCCGAAACTGGCTTGACGTTCGAGGGTGAACCTGGAAAAGCGACCTGAGGTTGTAGTTCTGAAGCGTTAATTGTGATTTCCGATTCGTAGGAAGCGTCGTCATCGGCATGGATTTCTTTCCATTGCTGCTCTCGACCAGACTCCCTCAGATACTGTTTTGTTCGTGTGTCGGATTTGACTAGACCCGTCTTGGCGCCAGCTTCAATAGCCATGTTAGTCAAGGTCAGTCTGCCGTATACGTCCAGTTCATCGATTGCTGGTCCGTCGAATTCTAGTGACTTGTAGGTTGCTCCGTCAGTTCCGAGTATGGATAGGGTCTTCAGAATCAAGTCCTTGGCGAATACGCCTTTTGGAAGATGACCCTCAATATTCATCCTTATTGATTCAGGAACGCGCATCCATGTCTTCCGTAGTTTCATTGCGATTGCGATGTCTGTCGCACCCATGCCAGTGCCGAAGGCGCATAGACCGCCTGACGTGCAGCTGTGTGAGTCTGTCCCAACTATCAAGTCTCCCGGAGACGCGTAGTCTTCCGCCATCACTTGGTGACAGATTCCGTCACCTGCGTCAGATAGAATTAACCCGCCTCCTAAGGCGTAGTTTCTGACGGTTGCTTGATCGTTCGATAGTTCTTTTGTGGGGCTTGGAACTGCGTGGTCGATGAAGAAAATCGTTCGATTCTTGTCCAGGCTGCCAATGTTCTTCAATTTGCTTAGTTGCTGAATTAGGAGTGGTCCGGATGCGTCGTGAGTGAAAGTGTAATCCACCCTAACAATTACAACTTCTCCAGCCGAAACGGATCCCTTAGCGGTGTGCGACCCGATCAACTTCTCCGCCAAAGTCTTTCCAGCCATTTCGCTTAACCCACCCCTTCTCGCGGCACCTTGGCGCATACTGGAATAGAAAAACATTGCATGCAAGAATCACCGTGAAGAACGCGAGTAATACAGACGGTGAAAACAGAAACCGATCTTATTTCTCGCTGAGGGCTGAAGGATAGTTCGAAGGGCTGGTCGGACTCCGTCCGCCACTCGGGGGAAATCCTTCTTTCCCCGCCCGGCGCGGCTCTACACACCGAGTTTGGCTAGAATTGCATCCGTCATCACTGGCGTGGAGGCTGCTCCCTGTTGCAGTACTCCCGGCCCGCCGGTGAGGCGCATCATGTCGTAAGTGCGAACTTTTCCTTCGCTAACGACGGCGCCGACTGCATCCCAGATCTTTTTCGCTTTATCGGATTCGCCGACATGTTCGACTAGCATTGCGGCTGCCAGGATCGTGGCGATCGGATTCACGATCGGCGGATTCAACCCCGCGTACTTAGGCGCAGATCCGTGTGTGGGTTCGAATACCGCAATTTCGCTCCCAACATTTCCAGAAGGGGCGAAGCCCAGCCCACCGATCAACCCGGCGAAAGCATCAGAAAGGATGTCGCCAAAAAGATTCGAAGCAACGATTACGTTGAAATCTTCTGGGTTCTTGTTCAACCACATTAACTGTGCATCAATGTTGTTGCGCCAGAGTTGGATGTCAGGGAACTTTGTTTTTTGAATTTCCTTCGCAACTTCCTCCATTAGGCCAGAGGTTTCGCGCACGACGTTTGGTTTTTCGCAAATGGTCACAGCCTTGAAACCCTTCTTTTTGGCGAACTCAAAGGCGGCGGTGATGATCCGATGCGCCGCCGGGCGAGTGATGATCCGCGCGCTTACGGCGAGATCCTGCCCGGGAACGTGGGCGAAGGCCTTGAATTTGGGATGAGAGTTTAGCGCAGCACGCACATTATCCGGGGGGTTCGTCCACTCGATGCCACTGTACATGCCCTCTGTGTTCTGGCGGAAGATGGTAGTGTTGATCTGTGGCTCTTCGAAGCCACCGTCGGGCCTTTTCCGGATATAGTTCAGCGGGTTGCCCTTGAAGCCTACGCAGGGCCGAACGCAGATATCCAGGTTGAAGCGTTGACGCATGGTTACGATGGGGCTATAGTAGACATATCCTTTATCGCGTAGCTTAGGGTCCAGTTCGGCTTCGGCATCTTTTTTCGGTTTGGATGTGATGGCGCCAAACAGTCCCAGCTTGTGCTTGGCCAGCAGGTCAATCGTGCGACTAGGCAGCGCGTTTCCCTCGCTCCGCCAAAGCTCCCAGCCGATGTCGGCATGGATATACTCTGCATCGAAACCCACTGCCTTGAGGACACGTAGAGCCTCAGGCATAACTTGATTGCCGATCCCGTCTCCTGGCATGGTCACAACGGTATAACGAGCCATAATTGCGTCTCACTTTCGGATCAGAATAATCAAGATACCGGTTCTTTTCTTTCTTTTCCCCGTTACTCTGATGACGTTGGGGGTATCTTGCCTTCTTCTGGTTCTGTTTCATTCCAAGTAGGGTAAGTTCGATTAAGTCATGATGCGTTTGATTTCGGTGGCGATCAGTTCCGCTAGGTCTGATGCTGCTCGTTGTACTTGCGGGCTGAGTGTTTCGCTAAACGTGAATTCCGGGTTGATGTCGATTGTGAAGATTCTAAGTGTGCGGGGTATCTTGGCTGCTTCGAAGTTTTTGTAGAGCGTTAGCGCTGTAGCGAAATTTGTTGAATGCGGCGACGATGCATATTCTGTTTCTTTGAACTGTTCCGGTGAGAGCTCACGAATCTTGCCGGTCGTTTCGCTTGAGGCAACTGAGTCTATGATGAATACGCTTTCATAACCTAATATTTCCTCGACGAGTCTGAGTCCGCCTAGGCTTAGTTCTTTGTATTCCAAACCTGGTTGTGGCGGAATCTTGTCCTTTAGTATTCTGACTACGCTAATTCCGACGGCGTCGTCGCCCATTATGGGGTTACCGAGCCCTACGAGCAAGACGGTCATGCGACGCGCTTCTGTTTTGCCCGGATTTTTACGGCGTTCGTATGTTGTGGAGCAGCGTTCGTTGCTTGCTGTAAATCTTGATGTCTAGTGGCATCTGGCCGGGCAATGTGTGAGTGGCGCATGCGTAGCATGGGTCGTATGCTCTGAACGCCATTTCAACCATGTTCAGGATGCCGTCGGACACGTTCCCTTCCTTGATTACTCCTTCAGCGGCTTGCTTGATTGACATGCTGATTGCCGCATGGTTGTTCGTCGTTGCCACGATGAGGTTAACGGCTTTCACGATTCCGTTCGCATCCGTCTTGTAATGGTGAATCAGTGTGCCGCGCGGTGCTTCAACTGCACCGACTCCTTCGTCAGGTATCTTGGTTGGAATGGTTCGAATGTTTGGGTTTGTGATGTCTGGGTCTTGGCTTAGTTGCAGCAATCGTTCCGATGCATATGTCAGCTCGATGAGGCGGGCCCAGTGCGTTGCGAGTGTGGAGTGAATGGGTTTGTGGCCTAGGGTTTCGTACATTCTCTTGTATTCAGCTTGCGCTGTAGGGGTTGTCATGCCTTCGGCAACGTTCAAGCGGGCGAGCGGCGTTGCCTTGTAAACTCCACTTTCCATGCCCCCCACCAGTCCCTTCCAACCAACCTTCTTCAAGTACGGGAACTTGAGGTACGTCCACGGCTCCACGTGTTCAGAGATGTGCTGTTGGTATTCCGATGGTGCGAATTTTGCGAATTCTTCGCCTTCTGGATTCACGACTCTAATCTTGCCATCGTAGAAGTTAACATGGTTCTGGTCGTCAACTGTTCCCATGCAGTAGGTCTTAGTCGCGTAGGCATCATTCGTTATGAGGCTTACGTAGTCCTTGTTCTTGAGTACTATGTCGTTGAACAATGACATTGTGTATTTTGCGAACTCGACTTCGGATTCTGCTATTGATTGTATTCTGGTTCTCTCGTCTTCGGTTATGCCCTTGCTTACTCCGCCTGGAACGCCGCAGCTGGGATGGATTCTCTTTCCGCCAACCATGGCAATGACGTCAAACGCGTCCGAGCGATGTTTAATGACGGAATTGCCGACTTCCAGCCCAAGTTTCCCTATGACGCCGAGGATGTTCCTCTCGGCTTTAGGTGCTGTGGGCCCCATCACGAAGTCTGGACCAGCGAGTATGTAGAAATGGGTTATGTGGTCGGCTATGAAGAAGGCGCTGTAGAGGAGTTCCCTCAACTTCTTTGCCGCTGGGGGCGGCTCGACATGGAAGACTGCGTCAAGTGCTTTCGTGGAAGCTATATGGTGTGCTTCGGGGCAGACGCCGCAAATTCGACTGGTGATATCAGGCATTTCCTCCACTGGCCTGCCCTCGCAAAATTTCTCGAAACCCCTCAGTTCGGGGACTTGGAAGTACGCGTTCTCCACGTTTCCCTCATCGTTCAGGAAGATGGAGATTTTCCCGTGCCCTTCGAGTCTCGTAACAGGGTATATTGTGACGGCCTTCATTGCTTGGTCCTCCTCATCAAGGAACCGGCTAGGCCAAACCGGTAAAAGGTGCCCAATGGGTCGGGGACTGAGTCCGCGAGTCTTTGAATATCCTCTTCACTATCCGCGTCGAACATCGAGGATAGGGCTGAAAGCATCTTTGCGCCCTGGTCACTGGCTTTGGATAGCGGGCCGTAACATCCCCTGCATGGCATGTTTGCGTCCAGGCATATGCTGCCGCAACCTCCGCGGGTCGCGGGTCCCATGCAGATTATGCCTTGTTCAAGCAAGCATTTCTGGGAATCTGGAATTATCTGGTATGACCTCACAATCTTAGAAATTTTCCTGTCGGTCCGGACGCGTTTGCATTCATGGCATAGAGATTTCTCTGAGGCGCCTAGCACTGCTCCTTTAGGTGGAAGTTCACCTTCAACGAACTGGCTGATTACTTTCGAAACCTGTTCGCCAACTGGTGGGCATCCAGGGACGTAATAATCAACATCCACTACTTGGTCGAGGGTTTTGACGGTGTTGTAGAATTCTGGTAAGGTGAGTTCTCCTTCATTTTTCTGCACTTTGCTCTGAGGGAATGTTTTTTCCGGGTTTTCTGTTGTCGGTGTCTCTTTGTAGGAGTTTGCGAAGATTTGGTCACGGTTGCTCGTATTGGCTAGGGATGGTATTCCGCCTAGGTTTGCGCAAGAACCAAAGGCTACGAGTAGTTTGGATTTTGCTCTCAGTAGATGAGCTAGGTGTTCGTTCTCCGAGTTCTGTATCGCGCCGTTGAAGAACGAGACGTCGATGCTTTTTTCGGGCATAGCTTCGAGGTCCGAGTACTTGTAATCCATGACTGCAGGCCAGAAGACTATGTCAACCTTGTTGGCTAAGTCGATGATTTTTGCTCCTAGCTCGAATATGGCTATCTCGCATCCGCCGCAGCTGCTTGCCCAGTTGAACGCAATCTTAGGCTTCGTCATGCGACTACTTCCATCGTAGTTTTCCAGTTGAGGGGTCCAAGTGAACGGATGCCCTCAGTCATGCCTCTGACGACCCGGGCGTATTTCTCACCTTCAGATGCTGAGATCCATTCTAGCCTCACTCGTTCTCGTTCTATTCCGAACTGGTCGAGCATCCTTTGCAGAAGTCTGAACCTTCGCAGTGTCTTCAGATTGCCGTTCGTGTAATGGCAATCCCCTGGATGGCAGCCGGCAATTAGTACGCCGTCTGCGCCTGATGCGAGAGCTCTTAGGACGAAGCTTGGGTCGATTCTGCCTGAACAGTTGACTCGCATAGCGTTGAGGTTTGGCGGGTACTTCATTCTGCTCGTTCCAGCCAGGTCGGCACCAGCGTACGAGCACCATTTGCACAGAAAACCAACGATTTTAGGTTCGAAAGTTTTCTCCAATTCAACTGCCTCCATTATGCGACAATCGCCTCAATCATGGCGAGCATCTGTTGATCTGTGAGATTCCGTAGTGATAGCGAGCTTGACGGGCAGGACGCTACGCAGGTTCCGCAGCCTTCGCAGAGGGCCTCAGAGACTTCGGCCAGGTTCGTGTTTGCGTTGAGGCTGAGCGCATCGTACGGGCACACTGGAATGCATATGCCGCACCCACTGCATGTTTCGAGAACTTGGGCGACTGTGGGTTCACGTTCGAGCGTTGGGCTTGAGAGGAGGTCCAGTGCCTTGCTCGCTGCACCGCTTGCCTGTGCCACAGTCTCTGGGATATCCTTCGGGGATTGTCCCGCCCCCGCGAGATAGATTCCAGCCGTTGGGCTTTCCAACGGTCGGAGTTTCGGGTGAGCCTCAGAGAAGAAGCCGTTGGCGTCTAATGATGCTTTGAGAGTGCTCGCTAGCTCCTTTGATCCCGCGCTCGGAATCATGCCAACGGCTAGCACGACTAGGTCAGCGTTGATCTGAACTCTCTTTCCGCTGATTGTGTCGACGCCTTTTACGATAAGCTTGCCGTTCTCTTCGTAGACTTTGGCTACTCGTCCTCGTAGGTAGAGTAATCCTCGTTCCTCTTGGCAGCGTTTTACGAATTCTTCATATCCCTTTCCGCCCGCGCGGATGTCCATGTAGAATACGTACGTCTGTCCGTCAGGGACTTTTTCCTTGAACATCATTGCGTGCCGCGCGGTGTACATGCAGCATATTTTCGAACAGTAAGGCAACGCGGTTTCTGGCTCGCGTTGCCCAGCGCATTGGACGAAGACGATTTCTCTCGGAACTCGGCCGTCGGACGGGCGCTTGATTTCTCCTAGTGTCGGTCCCGATGCTGATAGCATGCGTTCGAATTCGATGCTTGTCATGACGTCTGGATATGTCCCATAACCATATTCGGTTAGTTTCGTGGCGTCGTAGAGTTCATACCCCGTGGACACGATTATGGCCCCTACTTCAAGCTCGTGAGTCCGGGGCCACGCGTCTAAATTCATGCAGGCTGTTCCAAGTTGGTCGCAGGCTTTCTGGCATTCCCCACACGCTTGGGGTAGTAAGCCTAAGCAGTTTTTCGCGTCGAGTACATAGGCGGGCGGTACCGCCTGAGCAAAAGGTGTGTAAATCGTTTTTCTCCAAGTCAAGCCGAAGTCAAATTCGTTGGGAACTTCTGCCGGGCAAACTTTAGCGCATTCTCCACAGGCGTTGCACTTAGCCACGTCAACATACTCCGGTTCCTGCCGAACCTTGACCTTGAAATTGCCAATATACCCCCTCACTTCCTCGACTTTGGAAAGCCTGAGGAGTTTGATGTTGGGGTGCCTGTACACTTCTACCATCAGGGGGCCGAGAATGCAGGTGGCGCAGTCGAGTGTTGGGAATGTTTCAGAAAGCTGAGCCATCCTTCCCCCAATCGATCCTGACTTTTCGACTAGGTACACTTGGTAGCCGGCGTTTGCTACATCCAAGGAAGCGCGAATTCCGGCGATGCCTCCTCCAATGACGAGAACTTTCCTAGTTACAGGGACTGTGATGGGTTGAAGGGGTTCGTTGAGTTTGACTTTCTCAATTGCCTCGCTCACGATGATGTGGGCTTTTGCTGTCGCCTTGTGAGGGTCGTCGTGAACCCAGCTGCTCTGTTCGCGTATATTCGCTATTTCACAGTTGTATTTATTCAGGCCGGAGAGCTGTGCGAGGGTCTTGAACGTGGCCTCATGCATCGCTGGTGAGCACGCGGCAACTACGATCGCATCGAGCTTATGCTGCCTTATGCTATCTTTGATTAATGCTTGGCCTGGTTCTGAGCAGAGGTACTTGTGGTCAGCTGCGAAGACGATGTCTGAACGCTTGCCTGTTTTTTCAACGATTTCCTTGATGTTCACTGCTCTCGCGATGTTCAGGCCGCAGTGGCAAACGAATACTCCAACTCGTTTCAATGTCAATCTCGCCCTTCTGACGTTGGGATCTGCGCTTCGCGGATCGCTTGCATCTGTTGCATGTTAAGCTCTAGTTCCTCTGGGCGAAGTCCCAAGGCTAGTCCCAGAAGCTGTGTGAAGTAGACAACGGGTAGAAATTCCTCGGCCGAAGTATTCTTGGCGCCGGGGATTTGGCTTGATTCTAGGTTATACTTGCAAAGGGGGCAGCCTACAGCCAGTAACTTAGCTCCGCATGAGTGCGCAGACTTGACGATGGCTGCGGACATGGGTTGACTGTTTTCGGCGGATCCTACGCTCAGGTATGAGCCGCAACAGTCGGTTCGGGCCGGGTAATCGATTGGTGTACATCCCAGTCTCATCAGTAGGTTCTCTAGGATTGAGGGTCTATTCGGATCATCGAACTTCATTTCCCCGGAGGGACGGAGAAGTAGACAACCATAGTATGCGCCGACGCGTAGCCCTTTCAATGGCACTTTAACCGCTCTTTCGATAGCGTCGAAACCAACTTGGTCTCTGATGACTTCCAGAAAGTGTACTACGTTTACTCCACCGTTGTATGACTCTTCGTTGAATGTGTTGATGGACTGCTGTGCAGGCGAGGCGAGCTTGGCATGCAGGTCGGTTCTTTTGAGGACGTTGTAGCAACCTGCGCACAGAGTGACTAGTTTATCGCCTTCTTGTTGTGCTCTGGCGAGAATGCGATTTGGTCCAGCCTTTGTCATGAGGTTGTCTTCCACGTTTGACAGCACGGCGCCGCAGCAAAGCCACTCCTGCATTTCTTTCAATTCGAAACCGAGGGCGCGTGCACAGGCCTTGGCGGATGCATCGTAGTCCTTGGCCACGGTTCGAAGTGTGCACCCAGGGAAGTAGAGATAGGACTGCACTGTTTCACCTCAATAGGAGCTGAGTTTTCTGTAGGCACTCACCAGGCCTTGTTGCGGAATGTTGGCGGAGGCAGCCTCAATATTGAGCTCGTAGGGCTCTTGGCGCAGCTTAATTGTGCGAAGTGCCTCGCAGATTTTGCTAACATCGAGGCCCCTCGGACATTGGGTTTCACAAGAGAAACATGTTGCGCATAGCCAGAATGATTTCGCATCAAGCACTTCTTGCAGGCCGAGCTGCAAGTAACGAACGACCTCATGAGGCAGTAGGTCCATTTGGGAGGCTGAGGGGCAAGTGGCTGAGCATTTTCCGCACTGATAACAGAGTGCGATGTTCTGGCCGCTAATCGCTTCGACCTTGTGAAGCAGTGGGCTTGCGATTGAGTCGGCCGATAGGATGCTCGCCACTTTATTCCCATCCTCTTACTGCGAAGGCCTCCAGTTCGATCTTTGCTTCCTTGCTGCGGTAGTCGGGAAGAATGATGGGGCTGTGCCGATCGGGTTTGTACCCTGCCTTGGTTAGTTCCTTGTGAAATCTTACAACGTGACTGAGTGTAGGTTTTCCTCCAACGGCGGTGCGTGATCTCTGTGCAGCATCGATTCCCGCTCGTCTGCCGAAAACCAATATGCCTAACAATGAATTGCCCATCAGGCGGTTTCTTCCGTGGACTCCGCCGGCCGCTTCTCCTGCAATGTATAAGTTGGGGACATTTGTGCGGCCATATTCGTCTATGAGGACACCGCCGTTCTGGTAATGTTGGGTTGGGTACATGAGAACTGGCTCTTTGGTTATGTCGATGCCGAACCGTTTGAATTGTCGAACCATGGCCGGGGCAAGGCTTTGAGTTCGGCCAGGGCCTTTCAGAGCGTCGATGAGTGGGGTGTCGAGCCACACGCCAACGAGACCGCCAGGAGTTGGGACGCCTTTCTTACGTTCCTTGCATTCTCGGATAATTGCTGAGGAAACGGCGTCTCTAGTTTCAAGTTCGTTAACGAATCGTTCTCCGTCTATGTTGACAAGCTGGGCGCCGAGGCTTCGCATTTTCTCTGTCACAAGTTGTCCGGAGATTAGTTCCGGAAAAGCTACTCCGGTTGGATGGTATTGGATCGTGTCAACGAAGGCTAACTTGCAGCCTGTTCTATACGCTAATGCCAAGCCGTCGCCTGTTGCACCATAGTGGTTTGTTGTTGGAAATCCCTGCACATGTAGTCGTCCCGAACCGCCAGTCGCAATTATCGTTGTTTTCGAACTCACGACGGTGTACTCGTCGGTTTCCATGTTGAGAAGGACTGCTCCAACAGCGTTTCCTTGCTCATCAGTCAACAGTTCTATCGCGGGCGAAAATTCGATTACTTGAATGTGGAGGTTAGTCACTTCGTCCCGGAGCGTTCGCATTATTTCGGCGCCTGTATAATCTCGAGCTGCATGCATTCGTTTTCTGCTTGTCCCGCCTCCGTGCATCGTTACGAAGGTTCCGTCAGCTTCTTTGTCGAACATCATGCCCAGGTTTTCAAGCCATTCAATGATAGAAGGGGCGTCCGTGACGAGCGCTCGAACTAGGCTGGGTATGTTTGTGTACCCCCCCCCTCCCATCACGTCAAGGTAGTGAATTGCCGGAGAATCATTTGCTTTGTCAGATGCCTGGATGCCGCCTTGCGCCATCATCGTGTTTGAGTCGCCGAATCGTAGCTTAGTGCAGAGCACGACCTTTGCGCCCTGATGGTGGGCAGCCAAGGCTGCCGCGGCACCTGCGCCACCGCCGCCGATGATCAGTACGTCTGTCTGGATGTCTATTTTGGAGAGGTCAATTTTCCCGGGATTTAACCGGCTGTAGGACTCAACAATGTCGCCGAGCTCATTGACAATCGGGTTGCCTTTGCTTGCGCCGACAAGAAGTTTTCTTGTTGTGCCGGGTTTGTAGTCCGGGTGAAATGTATGAAGTAATGCTTTCTTCTCCTCCGGTTTCAGCTTTGGAAAGGGTTGATTCATCCGTTCTTTTCGGGTAGCCGCAACTTTGTCGATGGACCGCCGCATTTCCTCACTGTAAGTGATAACCGTTCGCCATTGTTGCGATTGTGTAGACACTTAGGCTGCCCCCGCTTCGATCTCGCGAGCGTTGTATAATTTCGTCAACTCTGCTGTGTCCAACTTCGTGAGCCGTTCCAGCTCGGCGTCGTAGAGGCCGTTCTTGATCTGTTGAAGTCGTTCTTGGAGGTGTTTGGACCTCGGGGCCAAGTGTGCGCCGTATAGTCTTCTTGCCAAAATTGCGACGTAGTATTGAACGATCTCGGCTGGGCACCTTGTAGCGCATAAGCCGCACATTATGCAATCGAATGAGAGGTCGGCTGCTGTGTGGATGTCGCCGCGCATGGCAGCACCCATGATGTCGATGACAGGTAGCTCTTGAGGACAGGCGCGGCTGCAAGAGTTGCACTGCAAGCAGCGCATGATCTCAGGATAGAAACGGGTAAGTGAGGAAAAGTCGGCTGGCAGGTCCTTGATGTCGTACGTGGCTTTCGTGGCGGGGTGGAACGGGAGCATCGAGAACACCATTCCATTCTTGACAGGCGTCTGGCATGCAAGCCCGGTCCGTAGCCTGTAGTCGCCCTGAATTCTGTACACGGTTGCGCAGGCGCCGCAGAAACCACCTCGACAGCCGCAGCCCCTCAACAGACGGTAACCTAAGCTCTCCATAGCGGTCAAGATCGTTAGGTTCTCGGGGACGCGATACTGCTTCCCGAAGACGTAGACGGTTAATTTCGAACCATCAGGTTCCATCTAATTTCCTTCTCCGATGAAAGGGACGTTTGTCATAGGGTGAGTTTCCGCCTTGTCAACCAGAAAGACTGCGAAATCAGGACAGATATCCTCACAAACTCCGCAACCAACGCACAGTGAGCTATCCTTAACTCGGGGCGGATGATTTCCGATCTGGTTCACCTTCGTGCTTTCCTCGAACACTTTCTTTGGGCAGAACTCTATGCAGTAAGAGCACCCCTTGCACCTCTCTTCTATGATGACAATGTCAACGTCTCTGAGCTTCAGCCCCTGAGGTCGAAAGATTGGCTGCCTAGCGGGTTTCGCAGGAGCCCATTCCTTAACTAACCTAGGCCTGCCAGGGGCCGCGATAGCCTGGATGATTCCAGAGTCTACTTGCTGAGTTATGCCGCTCACTAGCTGAAGCCTCGCACTGCGAGGCTGTTTCAGTTCAGTCTAGATATAGAGATAGTTCGTGAAGTAAATGCTGTGCATATTAAAGATACTAAAGCACGAACGTATTTACGGAAACCTAACCGGTAAGTAGACCACGTTTTATGAAAATGGAGGTGACGGAAAACCTGTGAGCGTCTCCATCCGTAGCGGGGAGTTCTTCATGTCAGGCAATCATGCCTGTGCTGAGGGGGCCATCGCGGCAGGTTGCAAATTCTTCGCAGGGTATCCGATCACTCCGTCAACTGAGATCGCGGAATACATGAGCAGACGCCTGCCACAAGTCGGAGGACATTATCTTCAGATGGAAGACGAGATTGGTAGCATCGCGGCCCTCATCGGTGCGTCGAATGCAGGTGTCAAGAGCATGACGGCGACATCCGGCCCGGGGTTCTCCCTGATGATGGAGAACATAGGGTTGGGCGTCATCACTGAAACGCCGTGCGTGATCGTGAACGTTCAAAGGGCAGGGCCCAGCACAGGCATACCCACCCTCATTGGTCAGGGCGATATGATGCAGGTCCGGTGGGGATCCCATGGGGACTATGAGGTCATCGCCTTTTCACCCAACAGCGTTCAGGAAATGTTTGACCTCACAATCAAGGCGTTCAACATGGCTGAGAAATACAGAACCCCTACCTTCCTGATGGCCGACCAAGTCGTAGCCCACATGACAAGCAAGCTCGTCGTTCCTCCACTTGAGAAGATTCAAGTAGTGAATAGGAAAAAACCAGTGAAGTCGAACAGCAACTACTTGCCATTCGATTACAGTCAAGACTACCCTCCCATGGCTGTGGCCGGTGATGGTTTTCACATTAATGTCGACAGCCTCACCCACGATGAACGCGGATACCCGACGCTGAGGAACGATGACTCCCAAAGAATGCTGGATCACCTCACCGGAAAGATCAGAAACCACCTGGACGACATAGTTGAGGTTGAACATTATCTTACTGAAGACGCGGACGTGATAATCGTAGCCTACGGGTCGACATCAAGGTCGGCGTTGCGCGTCGTCAAAGAAGCACGACAAGCTGGAAAGAAAGTCGGCCTCCTTCGACTGATTACGGCTTGGCCTTTCCCGTCAAAGGAGATCGAGCGTCTTGGCGCCAGCGCGAAAGCGATGATCGTCCCTGAAATAAACTATGGCCAAATCGAACATGTCGTTCGGGAATATGCGGGTTGCCCTGTGACAGGTGTGCCTCATGCCGCCGGCGCTTTGATTCCTCCTGAGAAAATCTATGCCGCCTTGGAGGGACTATAGAATGGCTCAACTTGAATCGATCCACGAAATTGAGCCGATTACTAGAACGAATCCAAAGGATGAGTTGTTGCGCGCTGATAGGCTACCACATATCTGGTGCCCGGGATGTGGGCTTGGAATCGTGGTTGGGTGCTTAGTTGAAGCTATTAGAAGTTCCGGGATTCCGCAGGACAAACATGTAGTTGTTTCAGGGATTGGTTGCACTGCAAGGATCCCCGGCTACCTGACCCTCGATACATATCATACGACTCATGGAAGGGCTATTGCATTTGCCACGGGCATCAAGGTCGCGAATCCCGACCTCGAAGTTACCGTAATTGGGGGCGACGGCGACCTCTTCAACATAGGCGGCAATCACCTAATTCACGCTATCAGACGCAACGTTGACCTCAACATCTTCTGCGTAAACAACTTCAATTACGGAATGACAGGCGGACAATTCGGGGCAACTACCCCAATGGGTGCAAGGACTTCAACGACTCCGTACGGCAATTTCGAAGCATCCTTCAACATCCCATACTTAGTTGCTGCTGCTGGAGCGCCTTTTGTCTCTCGATGGACGGCCCTGCACGCGAGGCAATTGCTGAATTCGATGATAAGGGCATTCCACGTTCAAGGTCTGGCGTTTGTCGAAATAGTTTCGCCATGCCCTCCAACTTTCGGGGATTTGAACAACTTCGACGACGCATTGGCAATGATGCAGTATTTCAGAACTTGTTCACGAGTAGACGACAAAGCTGACCTCAGCAAGATTGCTCTTTCAATGAGTCCGCCCGACCCAATCGTAGTAGGCAACTTTGTCGACTTCAAGAAACCCCCGTATCAAGAAGCTGAACGGAAGTTTATCGAAGGGGCGATGGGTCGATCGAAATGACACGGCAAGAAATCAGAGTACACGGCCTCGGCGGCCAAGGAATAATTTCTGCCGGTCGGCTCATAGGCGAGGCTGCATCCCTTCGTGAACGGAAAGAAGTTGTGATGACCGAAGACTACAGCCCATACATAACAGGAGGATGGTCAAGAGCTGACTTGGTCATTTCAGACGAGCCAATCGACTACCCTCTTGTAACCAAACCCAATATTCTGCTGGCACTTTCACAAGACGGATTTGACGATAACTGGAAGACTACGGCGTCCAATGCGACAATAATCGTAGAGAAAGGCATGGTGAAAACATGTCCCGTTGAGAACCGAAAGCTCTTCTCAATTCCGGCACAGAGTATCGCAGAAGAGCTTGGAAGACGCGTCGTTGCCAACATCGTCATGTTAGGCTTTTTTGCTGAGAGAACGAGAGTCGTGAGCCGGGAATCGTTGTTATCAGCTATTCTGAGCCGATACCCTAAGGCCACGAGTCTCAACAGTAAGGCGTTCGGAAGAGGCGTCGAGCTCTCATCTCAGGTGATGGAAGTGCTCGAGCTGACGCACTGATTGGATGAAGAAACGGTGAGTCAACATGGTCTCTAGCCAAAACGAACGGGAAAACGACTTACAGCTGAGACATACTCACGCAACCTCATCTTTCGATCATTAAGGCTGGAGGTGAACAGACTTAGGAAATACTATTGGAAGATGCGCCGAATGCCGAGATGCGTACGGGGATGACGAATGCCTGAAATGTACGATTTGCGAGAATGCACCTTACGACGTCTGTCCGCATTGCCCCCCTAGCTTGACGTTGGGTGGATGACCAATCTCAGCTAAACGTCTCGAGCAACCCCGAACTGACGAAGGATAGGTCCGGAATGGGAAAATTTCCAATCCCATTCGAGACGCAGCGTACGTCAGAACCTCGCCCGCTAATATCACGCTATCGCCCGGACGCAGCAGCTAGGCTAATCGTTAGACCGAACCGTTTTCGCCAACGGCCGCTACGTGTCGTGCAAGTTTTTAGCCTCTCCACTGCTTTTCGACGTTCAATTCATACACAAAAGAACCGGAAGGTGGGCTATCTTCCTCGGACAAAGAGAATTGACGGGCTAAGTCCAATCCTCGTGGATATGTCGTCAAGAATCTTCTGAAATTCCTTATGCGACAGCCTGAGCCCTTTTCGACCCTTCGGAGGATACGGGTCATTGAAAACCACGCTTCCTTTATCGACGTTGGTAACCACTACCCAATGCGGGACATTCAGAGAATGCACAACGCCCATGTGAACGAGGGCTATAGGAACGAAATCCTCCCTAACGCCTCGCACGACATCGCTTACAATGGGTCGTTTGAATGTGACCTCAAGGTGCCTGCTGAGAGCTCGCTTCTGGTTCTGTTTCACTCCAAACAGGCTAAGTTCGATGTCGTCGGCAGAGAAATGTCTCTGTAATCTTCTCTTCCAGAATGCCGGGTCGATGACGTTTCTGCGCTGAGTTAGTAGGCGAACTTCGTATCCGGCGTCGATCAATGGAACGGATAGCCCATAGGGGTCGGCGCCCTTTATGCCGATCATGTTGCATTGACGCCAGATCTCGAACTCTAGACCCCTCCCAATTTCCAAGCGTGGTTCGAAATGCTTCATCACCATTAGCACGCAAGCGGGTCCGCAACTAAACTCGGAGCTTTGTTGGTAGTACGGTATTCTGAACTTCGTCATAGCGCTGTCTCGATCTTACTCTTTGAACTTTCTAACTTGTTTCTAGCGTCGAAAGTGTTCCCAGCCTTTCATCGCTATTTCGACTTCATGTCCGCTCTTAACGAGACGTACACCGCGAGATCTCGGAGTTACAACGCCGATCGGTTTCAACCTTCCACCTACCGCCCTTTGCGCAACTCGAACCCGGTTGGGTCTAACGGTGACTATGAGGTTGTACTCTTCTCCCCCATATAGTGCTAGATCAGTGGCGTTGTACCCGTAGCTGAACGCGAAGTGCTTCGCGGCTTTGCTGATCGGTACGTGTTGAACCTGTATTCCCACCTTACTCATCTTCGATAATTCGTGGAGGCTCCAGGCTAGGCCGTCGCTTGAGTCTATTGACGCACTGAGCACTCCTGAGGAAGCAAGTTTTAGGCCCAGCTCTAATTCGGCTCGGGGATGGTAGACCGCTTTAGCCAAGGCGTGGGGCAATTTGTCTGGCCGAATTCTCCTCTCCAGTAGCGCTTTCAACCCGGCCGACGCGTCCCCGAAGTTGCTTGTGACGGCCACTATGTCGCCGACTCTCGCACCAGAACGGAGAACTATTCTTCGCTCGTCCATAAGAGCGAACAATGCGATCGATATCACTAGATCGTTCGATTCGTTAGTGTCGCCGCCGACCAGTGGGAACCCATATTCCTTAGCACCCCCACCTAACCCAGCAGCAATATTCATCACCTCCTCCTTCGTAAGCGTCGAGGGTAACCCGAGAGCAACAATTCCTGCAATGGGTCGAGCTCCCTTTGCTGCCAGATCGCTGACGTTTGCCACCACAGCCTTTCGAGCGGCCTGTCTCATGCTCATTCCAGGTGGGACGTCCGTGCTGCCGACTAACATGTCGGTTTTCAGCACAGCGACCTGATGCTTGGCAAGTCTAACTGCAGAGACGTCATCGCCGAATCCAACGACAGTTCGCGGGTTCGTACCGAGAAAGCGTTCTATTATTCGAATTACCTCAAGCTCGCCCAACTGTTTTAGTGAACCCGACCCGAAACCCCCCGGCATTTAGCTTACGCTCCTGTAGCCAATTGACTTACTATCCTATTTCACACATGATTCAAGCAATATGATCTGTGGTCCTCTTGAAATTTCGTGAGCCTTTGGATTTGGAGGAGTCCCTACGTGAAGAATGGGGCAAGACTGGCCTGCATTTAGTGTTCGGCCTGATCGCCAGTTATTCTTGGTGGGTGCGGGGTGGGGTAGGACAGAGTACCTACGCTGAGAGAGGAAATAGTGGTTCTAGTTTTCCTGTTTTGTTTGGGGTAGGTCGGGTGTAGGTGGGGTCGGAGTGGGTTGCTGGGCAACGCCGCAGGTGGACAGGTGGGATTTGTATTCGTCTAGTCTCACCATTCTATGGCAGCGTAAGCACTCTAAGGTTTTCATCTCTGAGCGAACGTTTCTGTTTCTAATTTGTCTTGGCGTATTTTTCACTCTCAGGGCTTCAGGTTGATGGTGTATCTATTCAATGTTAGCTTTACTGGGTTGTATGATCAAATGGAACTCGATGGAAATCTGGTGATGTGTTTCTTGCTGGTCCACGGTCCCATTGTTCCGGTAACTCATGCATCCTAGTATTGGTCATGCTCTGGATGCGTCTTAAGTCCATCATTTCGCGGCGAGAGACTAAGGTTACTGCGACGCCGCTTGCCCCTGCGCGGCCTGTCCTGCCTATTCTATGGAAATAAAGCAGTGGGTCGCTCGGCACGTCGTAGTTTACGACATGAGTTATACCGCTGATGTCTAGGCCGCGTGATGCGACATCGGTGGCTATTAAGAATCGAACTCGGCCTCTGCGGAAGTTCTCTAAGGCCCTTTCACGTTGAGGTTGGGTAAGGTCGCCATGTATTACTGCCACGTCTCTTCGTAATCTGCTAAGCTTGTATCCAAGGCGGTCTGTCCCGATCTTCGTTGAGCAGAAGATCAAAGCCCGATCGACCGACTTTTGGTTCATAATGTCACACAGGGCCTGAAACTTGCGCTCGGGGTCCACTTGTCGGTAGAGTTGTTCGATCTCTTCAACTGCAATTTCGTCCCTGCTGACCAAAATCTTCTCAGGGTTGTACATGTTCCTGGAGGCTAGGGAAACGATCTCATCTGGTATGGTTGCAGAGAACATTGCAGTCTGTCTGTCTTGAGATGTTCGGCCTAGGATGAATTCGATATCTTCTATAAAGCCCATGTCGAGCATGCGGTCGGCTTCATCGAGAACAACGAACCTCGCTTTGTCGAGGAGTAAGGTTCCCCTTGAGAGATGGTCAATTATCCTACCTGGTGTCCCAACTACGATGTGAACTGTTCCTTGGAGTGCCTCCATCTGACCGTAAATCGGTTGGCCGCCGTAGACGGCGAGCGTCCTGACCGAAAGATGCTTCCCGAACCTATTGAGGTCGGATGCAACCTGAACTGCCAATTCCCTTGTGGGAACCAGAACAAGGCCTTGAACCGCGTCTAGTGACCTATCCACGCCCTGAACCATGGGTATGCCGAAGGCCGCAGTCTTGCCTGTACCAGTTTTTGCCTGTCCAATCACATCCCTGCCTTGTAATAGGGGAAGGATTGCGGCAGCCTGAATCGGGAACATATCCCGAAAACCAAATTCCTTCAGGCTCTGAACTATTTCTCCCGCTATCGGGAGTTCTTCAAATTTTTGCATTCTAATTTCTTACTTTCCTACGCAAACCGCTTTCAGAAAACAGAACAGCTAAGCTTCCACGTTGCGGGATAACCGCGTTCTAGTTTCGCTGTGCAGAACTTCTCTATCGTCTGCACGGTTTCCGTTTGTGTATGCGGTGAGCCAGACTACCATTTAAACCTTGGTTGAGGGATAATGAGGCATACACAAGGACGCAAATAACATAAACTGCTCGCTCTGTCGAGCTTCCTCAAACATGTTGAGGGGTGTCTCTTGGGAAAATTGCTCTGGACGCCTTCGCGAGAATGTGTTCAACAGTCGAATATGACTGCGTTTATCGACTTCGTCTCTGAAAGACGCCAAATGAAGTTCGCAGACTACTGGCAACTTTATGATTGGTCGATAAGGCGCATTCCTGATTTCTGGGAGGACTTTTGGGAATTCGTTGGCATTAAGGCCTCAACCAGTTACAGCAAAGTTGTTGAAGATCTGAACGTTTTCCCAGGCGCGAAATGGTTCCCTGGTGCCAAACTGAACTTTGCAGAAAACCTCCTCAAGTTTCAAGACGATCGCCCCGCGATTGTCTTTAGAGGTGAGACCAAGAAAGCTGCCAGAATGTCGTACGCTCAGCTGCATAGAAGTGTTGCGGGGCTGGCGAAATGGCTTCGGTCGCAGGGTCTGCGCCCTGGAGACAGGGCATGCGCGTACATGCCAAATATGATTGAGACGGTTGTCGCAATGCTGGCTTGCACTAGCATTGGCGCGGCATGGGCCTCCTGTGGCAGTGAACTCGGCCCTTCTGCAGTCTTGGACCGTTTCGGGCAGATTCAACCGAAAGTAATGTTCACTTCAGACGGATACTTTTACGGGGACAAGTCCTTCAACATTCTTCGCCATGCGGGAGAGATCGCGAAAGCAATCCCATCCTTGCAAAGAGTAATCGTAGTTCCGTACGTGACCGAGAAGCCGTCCCTTCCAGATTATCCTGGGTTCTTCTTTTACGACGATATCCTATCCTCAAATTCGGAAGCCCAGATTCAATTTGAGCAGTTGCCTTTCGACCAGCCCGTATACATAATGTTCTCTTCGGGGACAACTGGGAAACCCAAATGCATGGTGCAAGGGGTAGGTGTGCTTCTAAACGAACTGAAGGACACAATGCTGCACGCTGACCTGAAACGCGATGACAAGGTTACCTACATAACTTCGGCCAGCTGGATGATGTGGAATTGGTTGGTAAGCTGCTTAGGATCCGGAGCCACTGTCATTCTCTACGACGGAAACCCGAACTACCCAGACTGGGGGACAATGTGGAAACTCATCCGAGACGAGGGCATCACTATCTTCGGTTGCAGTGCAACCTACATCAACCATCTCAGAAGCATAGACGCTAAGCCCTGCCAAATCTGCAACCTCTCATCACTGCGAGAAATATCTCAGACCGGATCACCCCTCTCAGCAGAGGGATTTGAATGGGTTTACGAAGAAATTAAGGAGGATTTGCTGTTCAACTCGATTTCAGGCGGCACCGATTTCAACGGCGTCTTTGCGGGCGGAAATCCATTGCTTCCCGTTTACGCCGGTGAACTGGCCGCGCCTTGCCTCGGAATGAAGGTAACTGCCTACGACGAAAAGGGCAACCGAGTTGTCGATCAGGAGGGCGAATTGGTTTGCGAGGCTCCATCTCCCTCCATGCCGATCTATTTCTGGAACGACCCGGGCAATGAGAAATACAAGGAAGCCTACTTCAACTATTACACGGCTGCCGGAAAGAACGTTTGGAGACACGGCGATTACATAGTAATCCACAGCGATACTAAGGGAATAACATTTCTCGGCCGTTCAGACAGCGTACTGAAACCATCAGGCGTCAGGATCGGCACCGCGGAAATCTACGCGATAGTAGAGAAAATGCCCGAGGTCGCCGACAGTTTAGTCGTCGGTCAGAATTGGAAGGGAGATCAACGCGTGGTTCTCTTCGTCGAACTTGCACCAGGCTACACTCTGACGGAAGAGCTGAAAACCAAGATTAAGCGGTCGCTCCGCGAAAACGCATCCCCACGACACGTTCCGGCACTGATTCTTGAGGCACCCGGGATGCCTTACACGTTCAACATGAAGAAAGTCGAGAGTGCTGTTAGAAACATTCTCAACGGAAAACTGGTGACAAACCGAGATGCATTGATGAACCCCGAATCTCTTGAGTATTTCGAGAAGATTCTACCAGAACTTCAGAAGGATTGACCGGAGATTGGCTTCTCTTCAAGATTTCTCGTTTCTAATTCAAGAACTTTTCGGGGGACGGCAGAAGATGAATGGAAACTTGCCGCTGACATCTTCAACGATCATCAGCTTCTCACCGACCTGAAGACTCTCGACGCCCTGTACTGTTCCAAGCAACTTTACATTGCCTACATCAATCACACAATGGAATAGTGGTGACGGGAAACCTTTCGGTGCAACCTGAAGTTTTGTCCAAGTGATCACAGTTCCCACGGTGGGGAGCTCTATAGGTTTGACTTCCTGAGTGTACGCTGGCCCACATTGAGGGCATGCACGGATTGGCGGAAAGTCTACGTATCCGCACCGCTCACACTTCGAACCTTGCAGTTTCTTTTCACGTGCTATTTGTTGTGCAACGAAACCCATGTGTGTTAACTCCTTTCAAGAATTGTGACGACAACGGTGTTCCCTAATCCGCCAAAGTTACATGCAAGCGCCGTCTTTGCGTCATGTACTTGGCGCTCATTCGCTTCTCCTCTAAGTTGCCAGGTCAGTTCTACGATCTGAGCTACTCCGGTTGCGCCAAGCGGATGGCCGCGCGCTTTCAAACCTCCCCCAGTGTTGATTGGGAGCGCGCCGTCAATCTGGGTCACACCATTCTCCAGGGCTCTGGCGGCCTCTCCTTTGGAGAAGAAACCGATATCTTCGCTCTCGACCATTTCGAGAACCGTGAAGGCATCATGGAGTTCTGCTACGTCGATTTCGTTGGGTTTCAATCCCGCAACGTTGAACGCTTTGGTTGAAGCGTCTTTCAATGCTCCAATTGAGAACTCCTCAGCGCGTTGGTAGAACATTTGTCTGTCCGTCGACTGCTCGATCCCGCGGACCTTAACTGGGGCCTTGGATTCCGCGGGTGGCTTGGATTGGAGCAGGATGGCAGCTGCCCCGTCGGTCATTGGCGCGCAATCCGTAACTCGCAAGGGGTCGGCAACTATGGGAGAAGCCAAGGCATCTTCTAGAGTGATCTTCTTTTGGAGATGTGCGTAGGGATTCTTCAGAGCATTGGAGTGGTTTTTTACGGCGACAAGGGCCAGATACCGAGTTGAGAGGCCGAATTTATCCAAGTATTTTCGCGTAAACATGGCGGCAAGCGCTGGCATACTTGCTCCGTGAACGGTTTCGCCTGTGGGATGTGTCATGCTTGACGCGAGCACCTTTGTGGCGTCTTCGGTGGGGAGGTGCGTCATCTTCTCTGCGCCGACTACGAGAACTCTGTCCAGAAACCCGCCTGCAATATCCCGGTAAGCCTGTTTTATGGCGCATGAACCTGAAGCTGTGGTAGTTTCGATTCTCTGAGCCTCACAGGGCAGCAAGCCCAGACGTTCAGCAACTATGGGACCAAGGTTCTCCATTCCACATAGTTGTCCTGATGCTGCGTTACCAACATAGACAGCATCAACCTTCGCCTCCTCATTTTGCGCGTCGTTCAGAGCTCCTAAGCCTGCTTCAGTGGCCAACTCGACTAATCCCATGTCGGCTCGTTTTCCAAACTTCGTCATCGACGCGCCAGTGACGTAGACATCTCTCAACTATCATCGCGGCAAGTTGCAGTGGTTATGATTTAAGAGGCGTTTCTGGTTTTCGTCGGCGGAACTCTGAAAAAAGCAGTGATCCCGTACGAATTTGACCGTTTGCCGCATAGGAGATGCGAGCGTGGGTCGCTCGTCAGATTACCTAGAGGTCGATGTGTTCCGGCATCTTTGGATTCTGTGATTGCTTGAGTACGTCACTTGGTACAGGTCGTTCGCCGAGGCGTTTTTCGTACTTTGGCTTGACGAAGTTGTACCATTGCTCCTTCGTGTTGAAGAAGACTCTGGCGCCTCCTAGCTCATGTTGGATTTGTGGGTAGGGCTTCTGAAATTGAGCAAGGCCGAGTCCCCAGTATCTGATTCCCGTATAGCTCTCGTAGGTAGCCCACCATTCCTCAACTCCGAGGTTTTCGAAGGCATGTTCCATCTTAGCCAGGTACATTAATGCGCCAATTCCTGCTCCGCGTTTGAAGGTCATCGTGTGAAGGCTAATGGCGACTTTCTCATCCCACAGTCGTGCGTTGGCTATGGCGGCAAGTTCGCCTTCTAGAACTCCGATGAGGCAGTAGTAGTCCTTGACACGTTTCCGTTTGTAAGAGAGAACCTCTCCGTAAACGCGGGATGCGACCAGGTCGTAGAAATCCTTCTCTTCATCCATAATTGAGCGTGTGGTTTTCAAAATTACCGGGACATCTTCCATGGTTGCCATCCGCACAACCATTTTCTTTCCGTCAGGAAGCTTCAGCAGCCTCGGAGCGTAGCTCTTCTTGAGAAGAGGTGATTCGGGAGGGCGGAGGATCGGTTCAAGGTCCTGTACGTTTATCTTGACTTCTGTGAGTGTGACTGGACAGGGTGGTTCAAACGTCATTTGACATAACTCCGGGAGGGGTTTTTCTGGGCAGGCTTTTAGCGCTTATGACATGAGATCAAGAATGGAAAGAGTCGATTCTATTGCAGCAAGCCCAGTCTATTCGCAACATTGCGAGTGATCTCAACGTCCTTAGAGAGATCGTGTATAATCCCAAGAGCGAGCAACACTCCAACTAGAATATCGATGCCCGAAGTGTGACCTCTCGGCAGCAAAGTCTCGAGTGCTAGGACGAAGGTGTCGCTGTCGTGGGCGGCTGCTGAGTCGATTAGTGTGGCTACTTGATCGTCAAGTACTTGTCGTTGCATGTAATCCAGTAATTTCGCGCTTATCCAGCTCGTTCTGCTTATGAGAGCGTCAAACTCAAGGTTGATTGTTTTGTGGTTAACCACGTGCGCAAACGAATTGTAGGTGGCGAGAAATCCTCCTAATAGATCGTCTCCGGACGGCGTAAACCCCATTCCCAATCCCACTAATCCATGAGCAGCACGACGTAGAGCGTCAACATCATCGGATCTGCGAAGTGCGAGAACACCATTTGACACGAACTTCGCGGCTTCCACATGAGCAAGGCCAGCTTGATCGAGCACGCTCAGTTGGTTATCTATTATCATCAGAATCAGCGAACCACGGTAGAGTGCTTCCTTAACCAGTGCGTACTGATCAATTCGAGGTCCCTGCAGCTCGCTGTATTGCGCTGCGCTTCTCAGATCAATTTGAATGGATTCGCCGATTCGAATTCCGTTTTCCAGTACTGAAACTGATTCCTGCGGTTTGATGATTTGCTGCAAGTTCATCTTTGAGTCAAGGTTGAGGGTTATCGGTGATCTGAATTGTCGGTTAGTAACGAAGACGAGGTCGCTATCAGCAGTTTTCACGTAAAATGAGGTCGGAAAGACAGAAAGGATTTCACCGACGGTTCCAGATCTCGCGCTTGCGAGTGATCGTGCTGCTAGTTTCCCTACACAGCTTGCGCTGAGGCTGGTCTGCAAAGCAGGTCCTTAGATTTCATACTTCTGGGCGTATGATTTGAGTGCTTGTTTGAAGATTTCTAGCGGAAACGACACAATACCAGCGCCGACTTGTCCGATCCCAGCGTCCTTGTGAGCTATTCCAGTGTTGATCGTGGGTGTGATTCCAGTTCGAACAACCTTGCGAACATCGACACCTGTTGGTGTTCCTTGGAAGTCGAGAAAGGGGATTATGAAGTTCTTGTTCTTCGTGAAGGTTATCTCGTACATCTTCTGAGTGTTCTCAATCGCATATGCGACGCTTCCCCCAACCCAGGAGACGATGCCTGGGGCAGCAGCCATCGCGAATCCTCCAAAGCCAGCTGTTTCCGTTATTGCGCTATCGCCTAAGTCAGGGTTTGCATCTTTTTCGCTGAATCCTGGGAACCAGACACCCTTTGGCACTGGAGCAGGAGCGGTGAACCATTCATCGTCTAGGCCGCTCACCCAAATTCCAGCGTCCGTTCCGTTTCTCGTTAGCGCTGTGACTATCGTACTGTATTTGATCTTGTGCGCAGCAAGGCTCATCGATTTTGCGCTTGCCATTCCGAGGTTGAGTAGAGTGAAATTGTTCTGACTCATGAAGTTGAATGTTTCAACGAGTGTTTTCTTGTCGATATCGGTTTTCATCATGTATGGAGCGATCTCTTTGAGGAAGAGCGATGTGGCGGCATTGTAGCGGTTGTGGCAGTCGTCACCCATGGTTAGGGCTTGGGTGATAATTGATTTCATCGAGACGCCGTCCTTTTCCTTCAGAATTTCCTTGATAGTGGAATCTAGCGTTGTAGCTAGGACATCGCGCATCCAAATCAGTCGTTGAATCACCTCGCTTGAATATGCTCCGTATCGTAGAACTTTGCCGATTCCTTCGTTGAGGTTTGAGTAGGTCGTGTACCCATACTTTCGGTCCTTCACGACGTATACCGGCATGTTAGGAGAGATTACTCCAGCCATAGGGCCGACGGCGTCGAGATGATGGTTCGGGACGAAGGTTACTTGACCGGACTTCGCAAGCTTCTCGGCCTCAACTCCGTCTCTTGCCCAGCCTTCGTAGATTGCTGCGCCCATGATGGCTCCTTTCATTGGGCCACTCATCCTATTCCATTCGATGGGGGGTCCAGCGTGGAGAAACACCTTCTCCTTCATTCCCGGAATGACTTTCCTGGCAGGTCCTATGCCGACCCAGAATGGGTCAGATTCCATCATCCTTTCAACCGCAAGCTGGTTCGCCTTCTCGATCTCATTCTTGATCTCGGTAGGGTCGCGCGAAGCCACAGTAATCACGCGTCCGCTGACCTCGTGCAGACTATAAGTTGATTTGGGAAAAGTCTCAATCATGTGAATTGGAATTACGGCTAATCAATAATAATCATGTCGACAGGGCTCTGTCGGTCCACTGGATCAAGGACGTGTCATGAGATATTGACGTTAGTAAGGAATGTTGTCAAGAAGAATTTCCACAGGGATTCGGTTCACCTTCTGAAACTCTCTGAGGAAGCCAAGAAAATCAAGGGCATCAAAGATGTTGCAGTTGTGATGGGGACTGTTACGAACAAGGAGATTCTCACTCGACTCGGACTTTTGACAGACGAGGGAAAGGCTGCAACTGAAAATGACATGATTCTCGCGGTGATGGCTGATTCGGACGATGGGATTGAGGAGGGGTTGAAGCAAGTTGAGGTCATGATCCTCAAACCGCCTGAGACAAAGGGTCGAAGCTACTATAGTGTTGACGCAGCGCTGCAGGCTGTACCTGACGCTAATTTAGCAATCGTCTCAATTCCAGGTGAGTATGCAAGAGACGTGGTCCGCATACTGCTGGATCGCGGCATCTGCGTTCATCTCTTTAGTGATCATGTTCCCCCAGAGCACGAGCTTGAACTCAAACAGTACGCTAAGTCGAAAGGATTACTGGTTATGGGACCTGGCGCCGGCACTTCGCTCATTGGAGGCAAAGCAATTGCGTTCGCCAACGTCATCAAGAGAGGTAAGATCGGTATTGTCGCTGCTGCTGGGACAGGGTTGCAGGAGGTTAGTGTGCTTCTAAGCGAAGCGGGCCTCGGAGTATCAGCCGGTTTGGGGACGGGAGGGGGGGATGTCAAAGCGAAGATTGGGGGATTGATGATGCTGCAGTCAATTGATGCTCTGGAGAGGGATCCTGAGACGAGTGCAATTGCTGTTGTATCTAAACCTCCGGATCCCAATGTGTCGCGTGTCTTGCTCGAACACATAACCCGTCAGACCAAGAAGCAGTACGTGACCTGCTTTCTAGGGTCAGAGAGTTACATTATTCCTCAGGCGGCTGTCGGCCGGGTGCGACGTACGAAGACACTTCACGCTGCCTTCTCCGAAGCAGCACGTTGTGCCGACCCAGACCATCATACTCAGATCATGAGTCGATTTACCTTACCTCAGAATGAGTTGAAGTCGGTCGCAAACGAAGCGTCAAAGGGATTGAAAGAGAAGCAGAGGTATGTTCGAGGACTATATACAGGTGGGACCCTCGCATACGAGACGCTAATCATTCTTGGCCGCTTGATTGGTAATGTCTACTCGAACGCAGCCCTTGATTCCAAGCTGAAACTCTCCAACTCCTATCAGAGTATGAAAGATTCAATCATAGACTTGGGCGAGGAGGAGTTCACGGCGGGGAGAGCGCATCCCATGATTGATCCAACGATACGCAAGATGAGGCTTATTGAAGAAGCGAAAGACCCTGAGGTAGCTGTGATCTTGATGGACATCATGCTCGGATATGGATCTCATTCAGACCCTGCTGGAGCAATGCTGAGCACAATCGCGGAAGCAAAGAGCATAGCCGAAACAAACGACAGAGCTCTACCGATCTTGGCGCACGTCTGTGGAACCGAGCAAGATCCACAGCCCCTCTCAGAACAAGAGAAGAAATTGCGGGAGGCAGGAGTTCAAGTCTTCAAGACCAATGCCTTGATGGCAATCGCGAGCGCGATGATATCCAAGCGGGACACCCTTAGCAGCGATGCCTTGAGTGACGTGTACGATCACTTCCTCGGAGGATTCTAACGAGGCGACCAATATGTCTGAGAATATTCTGAAGCTCTTTCGCTCAGAGCTTAAGGTAATCAACGTAGGGCTTGAACTTTTCAAAGACGCATTGGAGGATCAGAGCGTGAGCGTGGCTCAGGTCTCCTGGCAGAAACCACCAAAACTCGAGAAAGAGTACGAAGACATACTATCGAAAATACTCTGATAATCTGCACGCGGATTCTCGGACGTTGCTATGCTTGAGGTTGCTCAACGAGAGACCTTGCCGCGTCGGGTGATTGAAGTTGTTTTCTCTTTAGAATGACCGATTTGGGGAAAGACAATTCCCGTTTCCTTAGTTCTCGTCTCAGATTCGCAAACCATATTTTTTATTTTCCAATTAACACGAATTCACATATCGCAACTCATTGCCGCATCTAAGAAACACCCGAAACACTTGTCAGGCTGATTCTCCAACCCACAGCAAGGTTGTTCTGCATTTGAAATTCCTCGACCTGACAATACCTATCGGGATAAGCACCCCGCCCTGGCCAACCTATGAACCTCTTCAATTGAAATACTTCAAGAGGCTAGCTCCAAATGGAGCAAATGGACAGGTTCTAACGCACTCTAACCATGTGGGAACCCACTTGGATGGAGAGATTCACTTCTTTACACCGGGCAAAGACATAGCAAGCTTGACGATGGATTTCCTAGTTGGCCCTGGAGCTGTCGTCGACCTCTCAGACGCGGCCGGAGACTACGACGTTTACTCTTCGAAGATGATTGAGGAAAGAGTAAGTGTCCGAGAAGGCGACATACTCATCATACACACGGGTTATCATAGATACGGTTGGGACAATCCTACCGCAGACGAAATTCGATATATGGTGAAACACCCTGGCCCAGACAGGGAATTCGCTGAATGGGCGAAGCGGAAGAAAATCAAATGGATTGGCGTAGACTGTGGCAGCGCTGATCATCCCATGAACACTATTATTCGTGACTGGATGCCGAGGCAAGCCCGGGAAGCTGACGCGCACTTCCAAAAGAAGTACGGGAAAAAACTCAGCGAATACTTCAGTGACGACAAGTACCAGCTAATGCACATAGAAATGTTCCCCTACGGCATAATTCACGCGGAATGCATCGGAGGCGACATAGATCTGCTCCTCAACAAACGGACAACTATCGGCTTCTTCCCATGGCGATTCGTAGATGGTGAAGCAAGCATAGGCCGATGCGTGGCTGTGGTAGAAGACGCGGAGTTTGACCAATTGATGAAGAAGAAAACCTCACTACCTAAGACACGGTTCGGAGACGCGATAGGCTGCTCGATCAAGTGAAGTTCCCAAGAAAGTCTAGCTTCGAGTTCTCTGTTACTCATGGCGATGTCTCATACCAAGGGTTCTGCTTGTTGAAGGCTCGTAGAAAAAGGAGAATTAAAAAAAGGATGGTTTTAGTCCACGACTCTGAATGTTCCTAATCCTTCTTGGCTAGTTTGATCTCTATCGTTGAAACGTTTCTTGCTTGGCTCTCTTCACCTAGAACCTCAGTGAAGGGGAAGAGGTAGAAGATGGCTCCGATGGCTCCGACGTGGTCGGGTTCGGAGAGTATGGTGGCCGCAACTTGTGCAACGTCTTCAAGGTCGATTAGACTCATGGGCGCCTCCAGAGAGTATGGTACAGCATACACTCCATGCTCGAGAATGGATTTTCATTCTCCGAGTATGTTCTGCATGTATGCACCTGGTTGAAGGATAGTGAACTTCAGTCCGGACTTGAACAATGCTTCCTCGACTCGCATCTTGCATCTTTTAACATGAAGAAAGTGGAGAGTGCCGTCAGGAACATCATCAACGGCAGACCAATCTCAAACCGGGACGCGCTAGGTAACCGAGAATCCCTAGATTATTTCGAAAGGATCCGATCCGAACTTCAAAAATAGAGTTAAGAAAAAAGGGTTTTAGGTGTCCACGATTCAAGCGTCTAAGCCTTCTTCGTGAGCTTAATTTCAATCGTGGAGACGTTTCTCGTTTGGCCCTCTTCACCTAGCACTTCAGTCCCGATGCTGACGTCCTTAATTTCGAGTTTGCCATCGAAGAAGCGTCTGCGGCAGACCTCAACCACATCAACCGCCTTAGAAATGACGCGGCCGCGCGCCTTTACGGAAAGTTCCTTGCTGCCACTGTTGATTTGCATCACGATTGCAGTAGCATAGCTCATGAGTGGTTTTTGGCCGATTAGGACCGTGTTGCTGGGAATATTGCCTCGGGTGGGAGGAGCCCTTTCTGTGACTGTTTTTTGTTCTGTCAAGCGTTGTTCACCTCCGTGGGAAGGTATACTGGTAGTGTTGGTAACGCCGCCACAGGCGACGCAGCCAATAAAAGCATTCTTACGTGAATCGACTGATTCGAAAACTGTGGCTCCAAAATGAACACGTTGTGGAACACATCAACAGCGCGGATAAGGATGGGTACAATGAACTATCGATCAGTTAGGTAGGATTATTAGGCTCAAGTCACGCACTACCGGAGTAAGCTATGTGTACGGGCTGAAGCCGACCGTCTTATACGTAACCAAACGTTCCGACGCGCCAGTTTTCTCCCGACGAACTAGCTGAACGAAAAGTCGAGGTGAAACGCATGAGCTATGAACGCTCCTTCCATAAGCCAGTTGAGGAAGGGAAGGAATACGAAGTTGAAATCAAGGAGACCAGTCGCCGCGGCGATGGTGTCGCAAGGATTGAAGGCTTCGTAGTCTTCGTCCCCCAAACCAAACCTGGCGATAAGGTGAAGGTAAAGATCAACACCGTTGGTCCACGATTCGCAACCGGCGAACTCGTCAAGTAAAACACTTGACGGTCGGACCAACGAAACCTTTTTTTCTATTCCTACTTTTCCGGAACGATACTCGACAAATGATGCTTCGATCGCGCATCCCAGTGAACAAGATGACCACCGTAGTTGTCTACACGAAAGAAGGGTGCCACCTCTGTGAGAATGTAATTTCTAATCTAGAGAAACTCGCGTCCGAACGTCCTCTGGAAATATCAAGGAGAGACATATCAGAAAGTTCAGAGATGTACGAACGTTACAAGCACGTAATCCCTGTTGTCGACTTTAACGGTAAAATTATGCTTGGAGGCTCAACGCTTTCGAATCAGAAAACGCTTGAGATCGTCTTGAGGCGCGCTCTATTCCCTTAACCGCACTTTCATGGCGAGCCAGTATTCGAGCCTCGATCATCTCGACGACGTTATCATGGAATAGTGAAATACATTCTTCTATTACTTTTGCCCTTGTTCTCGAACTTCAGTGGATCTATCTTAACGATCTCGCCCAAGCTCTTTACGTGAACGCCTCCATCCGCTTGAATATCATAACCTTCGATCTCCACGATGCGGAGTTCCTCTACATCCGGAGGCGCGGCGGTGGCGAGTTTCGTTATGCCTGGGATCTTGAGCGCCTCTTCCCGTTTCATGAAGTAGGTCTTCACAGGCGGATTCTTGGTGATGGCTTCGTTCGCTTCGCTGCAGTAAATGAGCATTCTCTCTCTATCAAAGTCTTCCAAGCTGAAATCAATCCTGGATTTGTCGGGTTGTATTTGATTGCCGGTGATGAGGGCGCCGGTTTGTTTATTGAAGATTGAACTGAGGAGGTGCGCAGATGTGTGCATTCTCATGATCCTATACCGCCTATCCCAGTCGAGTTTCCCTTGCACCTCTGCCCCAACAGTGAAACTTGGAGGCGACTCCAACATGTGTACGATGGAATCGCCACTACCCTTGATGGTGTCCACAACCTTCACGCCATTCAACGACCCAGTATCGCCAAGCAAGCCGCCGCCGTGAGGGTTGAACGCAGTCTGATCCAGCACTACTTGATTACCATCGACTGAAGCAACCTTCGCGGTAAACTCCTTCGAATACATGTCTTCCCAGAACAGTTTCTTTGTCATACGAAGAACCACACTTTACGTAACCCTAACTAAGATTGCATGAACGTGCAGACCTAGAAGAATGATTCGGCTTTAGATGTAGCATGCGAAAAGGCGTGCCGATTGAAAAGCCGATCGGACGATGCTGGAGAGTGAATCCTAGGAAAAACTGCATTTTTCCACTGCGAAAGTTGGGAATGGCATAATGATTCGGGGTTTAACCCCTGACTGTAGGTGTTCGTTGCAGGGTAGCGTCCAGAGTTCTGCGAGTTATTGTTGCGTTGGACGCCTTCCTTATGGCGTGTGGCCATGCCACGCTTGCCATGGGCATCTCATTCCTATTCAGACCACCTGGTCAACGGCCACCGCCGCCCCCACCGTCAAGTCAATCCAAGGTTCACGACCGCGATAGCTGGACCGAGACTGTCAGGTTCATGGCGATATTGAATTCACGTTGATGTAGTTGCCTGGGCAGGCAGCACCGTTGGTCCCTCCAGCGTAGCCCTGAGAAAGTTGGCCAGTCACAGTGACCCATGTTCCACCGGGCGGAAGTGTAGATGGAACATTTCGTAGAGTGTACCATTGATAGGCAGTAGATTCTAAGAGATCAGGGTTCGTGTACGGGATTGCGAGTTCGATGCAGCCATCTGTGGGCTCAGAGAGGTAACCTGAACATTGAACCGTATTATTACCGCTCGTCGACTGACACAGATTCCCATATGCCCCAAGACTAGGAGGATAACATCCGTAACCTCCACAGTCGTAGTATCCAGAGCCAACGTAACCAACTCCTGTACTTGCGCTATACATGCTCGCGGCCATGGTCACCGTTGCGAAGCTCGTCACCGTACTGACGCTAGTGACCGTCTGAGTAACGTACTGATCCTGAGTGTTCGTTAGGAACTGTTGCTGCGTGACCGTCATCATTTGAGGGTTTAGAGAAGCGTAGACCACAAAACCCAAACTAAGAACTGCTATCACAATTAGCCCGACTATTGCTAAGAGCGTACCCTTCCGATTCTTCGGCGAAGCTTCAACTGGATTACTTGGTTGACTCATACTCAGCACTCCGTTCGAGTTCGCGTTTGCACTGATAAAATCGTCTCCACCAAGTAGAACCAATGTGGGGCAAGTGGAAATTAGAGACGCAAGGCTGATTACCGCCAGGTTCATCCTCCATCGCGACTACTGTCCCTTCCTTCACGCGTGATTACTAACGCGACTTCGAAACGGTTGGGTTCGCGATCGTACTGATTTTTCTGCTTTCTTGGACAGTCTCGGTGTTGGTTTATTCAAGCAAAGCCTTTTGAGTTGTGATAGGGGAGCGCAGCGGGATCTATGATGATCGAAGCTTCACTTCTCGAACTAGCTGTTAAAGTCGTTGTGATCATCGCCACATTTTGGCTAGTTGGCGAGCTTCTCGTTAGGGTCATCACAATTTCAGCCAAGCGAGCTGGAGTTTCTCAGGGCCAGCTTCGCACGTTCAAAGAGGGATTAACGTTCGTCTTGATGGTGCTAGCGATAGTTGCTGTCGTCCGCGTTACTGGGCTAACGTCAGAGTTCACGACTCTGACGATTTCTGGCGTTGTAGCCATCGCGCTTTCTCTGGCACTTCAAACATCGTTGTCAAATGTGATCTCGGGCATTTTGCTGCTTCTTGACAATACACTGCGCATCGACGATTTGATTGAATACAGTGGAATCAAAGGTCAAGTGGTGAAAATAGGACTCAGGAGCAGTTGGGTCAAGACAAGCGAAGGCAACATTGTGATAATCAGCAATAGTCAAATCGCTAACGGTCCACTCACCAACTATACGGCTGGGGAACGTCTCATGAAGAAACTTCAGGCTTAACTCTGACAAGCAGGGATAGAGTTCGCCCTACTCCCCCGCAAAACCGTAAACCTACAATCAAGATGATTGCGTTGGTAAATGAACGAGAATTCAAGAAAATAACCAGTGCCATATGACGGCAATTGTCTGTTGTGTTCAGAATCGAAGTTATTTCGTAAGGCAATAAATACGAATCAGCTTTATTCGGTACCGTCCAGATGGGTGGGTGGTGTCTGAGTCGGCTAGTCTGTGGAATGGTCTGCTCTTTCACGTTGCTAAACGTTGGATAGCTGGCGAAACCTACGATGAGGCAATGGTACG